>Ga0213828_1000043_pt1 | contig 234284 bp, 261 predicted proteins | sample MC6MC0897MG_FD_180664 | JGI IMG/M metagenome (GOLD analysis project Ga0213828, IMG submission 180664) | Enriched soil aggregate microbial communities from Iowa State University, Ames, United States - MC6-MC0897-MG | ecosystem: Environmental > Terrestrial > Soil > Unclassified | place: USA...
GGCCCCGATCCCCGCACGTGTCTACCTGAACTCCGGCATCGCCCAGTTCCTGTTCTTCCGTGGCGAGGAAGAGTGCGAAGTCAGCTACGCCGATCGCGGTGGCAAGTACCAAGGTCAGCGCGGCGTGCAGCTGCCGTTGATCTAATCTGTGGCCGGAGGGGGTGACCTCTCCGGCTATGCCCTAAGGAGAACGACGATGCCTTCCAAGAGTGAAAAGCAAGCGCGCTTTATGCGTGCAGCCGCCCACGACAAGGACTTTGCTGAGCGTAACAAGATACCTCAGAAAGTTGCAAAGGAGTTCGTAGCCGAAGACAAGAAAGTCAAGGAGAAGAGAAAGAAATGAAAGCACCTCCATCGCAACATCTTCCCGAGCATCTCCAGCACGTAGTCACCAGCACGCCGGTCAACGGTATCACAGCTACTGTAATCCGTGAGCCGACGGCAGTGGATGGCCTCTACGCAGTCCTGGCTGATGACGGCAATGACACGCCCGGTCCGCACCTCGCTCGCGTGACTGTCCACCTGCACCTCGTCAAGAGCACGTTCTTCAGTGACGGCCCCACCGATGGCGAGAAACTGGTGGCCAGCATCGCCCAGTTCCTTACCGAGCTGTTCCGTCGGAAGGTTGTCAATGTCTACGTCAGCCGTGAGCTGTCCGAGCGGCTGGGCATCTCCCACGAGTCGGGTCGTCACAGTCCCGTGACCGACAATGACAAGTTCTTCTTCGTCTACGGCGAATCCTACCAGCGACTGAAGATCACCTGAGCAAGGAACCACAGTGACAAAGAAAGATGAACTCTTCGTACCACTGCCGAGTGGACGAGACACAAAGAGCAACTTCCTTGAACACCAGCAGATTTTGAAAGCGCTGGCGGCCAAGCACACAGTCAGACACGCCCCAGGTGAACCACTGTCGTTCATTAAAACTCGCCCCGAAGTACCCAAAGAGGAGATACAGGCACTCTATGACAGGATAAGGTCGGGAGCGGTCGTTCCGCCAGAGGTGCTTGATCCATCCTCGCCTGACCTCACGCCAGAGCAGAAGGAAAGTATCCTCCATCGCGCCAGGAACGATCCGAAGTTCTTCCTCGGTCTCATCACGTCGCCTCCGGCACTTAGTGGCGTGACGATAAACCCCCACATGGACGCCATTCTTCATAACGCCGACGTATTCGGCTCCGATCGCCTTCCGGCCTTAGTAACCCCGAGACAGCTCGGTAATCGCAGGCTCCCGCCAATCAAAGATCTCATTGACGGTAGGCTGGCCGAAATCATCAAGAGAAACCTCGAAGGTCGCGCAGCTATGGCACGCGCCATCCTTGGGACAGTCCTTCCTGATCCAAAGCCGCGTGACAAGATCCGTGCACGTCGCCGCATCAAGCGCCGCGGGCGCAAGAACTAAGTAGCAAGTTACTCGTCGCCGTACTTAACCGTACCATCACGATTAATCACAAGAGACAGATACAAATGGCAAGTAAGCAATTGAATGAAAAGCTCATCGTCGAAGCGAACTGTGCAGAGCTGCTGGATACCGGGGATGAAATCTCCCTTACGGCCATCTACGACATGCTCCGCCGCCGCTACCCGGCGCTGTGCTTTTATGGCGAAGATAAGGACATCAAAGAACTGATCGACGGCAGTATCACCATCGAGCTGTTCCCCAACAGTGATCGCAAGATCATCAGGCTGCGCCTGAAGGAGAACGCTAACTTCAAGTTCGACAGCGACGTCTGCTTCGAGGTACTCCCCAAGGCAGGCACTCTGATCACGGACATGATGACAGCCATCATCACCCGTGCAGGCCGACCCGCCGAAGATGCCGGTAGTGAACTCGCCACTATGCGCCGTCACATCAACCGTGTCTTTGGAGGCATGGGGGTGACCATCCATAACGTCAACCTTATCGATAACTGCATCCTCAACACCTGGGTATTCCTGCTCAGCTTCAAGGGACAGTACGCTCAGATCGTACTCCCCGTCAACTACTTCGAAAAGAAATCCTAAGGGAGAAACACCGTGAATACCCCGCAGTTTGCAGCACTTCTGCTGAAGTTCAATGATGAAGCTGGTACGAGTCTGGAAGTCTTCAAGAACTACTACGACGAAGAAATTGGCCGTCCGTTCCGTGAGCGCATGGAGCACGGCCTGATCCGCGGTGAGTACGGTTCGCCGATCATCAATGACCGCATGTCGATGTCCGATCGCATCTCTCGCGCCAGTAACATCAACGAGTTGTCGGTTTGCCTGACGGTGAACTCGATGGAGATCCGCGATGACGGTATCTACGGAGTCATTGTACCCAGCGGGCCGCTGGCCGGTGCGATGGTGGATCACCTGGCCGCACACAAGGACAAGATGATCGTGCTCTCGATGCGTCACATCAGTCGCAAGGAAGCCGGCGCTCAGGAAGGTACTTTCCGCACCACGAAGATCCAGCAGATCATCGCCTTCGATCTCATCAACAACTTCGTCGAATAACAAGAGCAGCCTCAATGACGCATCCGAAGAAGAAGAAGGTTCAACGCTCCACCGTTATCAACGCCAAAGGTAACGTACAGCGCCACACGGTCGTAAACTCCGCCAGCTGGATGGCTGACCTGCCGATGGATGTCCTCTACCAGCAGGAACAGTTCCTCGGCAAGTTGTTGGAGGAGAAAATGCCCCTGTGGCTGGCACCGTTGTTCATGCGCTTTGCTGAGCACCTCTACCAGCCGAGCAAGTATGCGGTGAACATCTACCACAACCTCCGTACCCGCGGGCACCGCTGGTGGTTCCTGAGCCTGCATGGGCTTGGGTGCACGGACATGCTGAAGGTGATCAACATCGCCCTGGTTAACACCAATGGGGAGATGCCACCGAAGCATGAAAATGCGGTCGTCTACGACCCCGATGGTCCCAGTGAGCCTTTCTCTGGGGAGATTGCCGCGTGGTTCCGGGTTGCCGGACCGTCCATACCCGGCAAGAGTCAGTGGTACACCTTCGAGCCTGGTGTTCGGCGGTTGCTGGCAGCTCTGTACTACACCGGAGTTGAGATGTGGCTTGAACAGAGCGATGTGGCCGGAGCATTCACTGTCTGTATGTACCACGATCGCTCCTTGGTCCGTATGGACTTCCAATCGCAGGCTGGGCAGGTCTGGGGAAGTTATTGACGGCATAGGCGGGAGGTAATTCCTCCCGCCGTATTTAATAACAAGATTCCCTTTTCCTATAGTCACCGGGAGAAACACCATGGAAGAAAATGTCCGCAGTCCCAAGCGCTTGTATTTCCTGATCGTCAACGACGCCAACCGCCTCGACGCGATCGACCGCATCGCTCCACTGGGTGAACGCATCAACTGGGATAGCCTGCGTGAGTTGGCAAGCTCCCGCGTCCAGACGGATCTGGAGAAGTCCAAGGAAACCCTCACCAAGACCGAGACTGCTCAGCGTGTTGCCGAGTACGTCCGTGCTGAGGTGGCTCGTCTGTCGATGGAGCGCGTGCATGCGACCATCTACGTGGAGAGCGATATCTTCGAGCTGGGCGCATCCACCACCTACGGGAAGATGAACTATCTCCAGAAGAAGAGGGAGATTCCCTACAGCGCCTTCTTCGTCACCAACGTGGCTGGCGTGTACACCGACACGGTCTGCATGCTGATCCGCGCCGACCAGGATATCCGTGCCTCCAACCCGATGGCACAACTGTTGTCCGGCAGCAAGTCTGGCTGCCCTCTCAACCCTTTCAACATCGAAGAACTGCGCAAGGATTAAGCCAGTGTTCACCTATGCAATTCTCGCTCTCACAACCACCTTCCTTGCCTTCGTGCTCAATCAGGGCATGGTGATCTGGTCGCTGTGGAGGATTCACTGTGACAGCGCTAGCACCAAGAGCGTAGAGGCTCTGGCTATCCACAACATCGCCATGGCTCTGTTCGGCCTGGCGTGTACCGGAGTGTTCATCTTCCGGCTCAGTAAAGGGGAGCTGATGGTCGGAGGGAACTACTACCTGATCCCAGGGGTGGTGATTCTGTCGAACATCTTCTTCACCGTGTCCTCCCTGCGCACAGTGTGCGAATGGATGGACAAAGACAAACGTGCCCAAGCTGAAGGGCATGGCGACACCGATCGAATCTACTAAGGGAGTAAGACGTGCAAAAGCCGACGATGGAAGTAATGAAGAAGGAAGACATCCGCATGATAGTGGTGCATTGCACTGCTACCTATCCGGGTCAGGTCAAAGACGTGGTGAAGTGGGTGGAGGCCGGTCACAAGGCCCGCGGGTTCGCAACCACTGGCTACCACTTCATCATCACCCGAGATGGCGTGATTCATCAGTGTCGTCCGATGCCGATGATGGGTGCGCATGAGCCGCTGGTCAATCGCATCTCCGTGGCAGTTGCATTGGAGGGCGGCGTGGATCGGCAGAACAAGCCTGAAGCCAACTACACTCCGATCCAGATGCAGGCGCTCGCGCTCAAGCTCTGGCAGCTGCATCAGACGTACACGATCGAAGGTCTGGCTGGCCATCGCGATCTGGGCGTACCCAAGGCATGTCCGTGTTTCGATACGCGGTCGTGGTGGCGCGATGTTGGCTACCCGTACGCGCTGGAGTACCACGGTAAGATATCCAACGAGAAGCGTGACGCGAACAGGGAAATGGCCAAGAAGATCTTCGAACCCCTCGGCGAAGAATACAAGTAAATGGTCAGTCACAACAGAGTGCGTGTGCAACATGGCGATGTAGTGTATGAAAGTATCACTGCCGCTGTGGAAGCCACGGGTATGGATCGTAACGTCCTCAACAAACTGTGCAAGACTCCGGAGACTTCGGGCTGGCGCAAACTCAACGATGGCACTCGCCCGCAGGTTTCCTTTGCTGGCAGTCGTTGGGTAATTGATGGCGTTGAATATCGCTTTAGCAAGATTGCCGCTTGTGTGCACAATGTGAGCAGTGCTCAGATCCGTCACTGGATGAATGACCCTGCTCGCACTGACTGCTACATGAAACTGGCAGATGGTACGCATTACAAGAACACCGCTGCTCACGCCCGACGCTTGGAAAAGCAGAGCGGCTACAACGAAACCTTACGACTCAAAAGAAGGAAAAGGGCTGCTAATGAGCTATTACCGCAGTTACGGCAGTCAGCGCAAGGTTGACTGGGAACAACCCCGCGGCGACCAACGCTGGCGCACCCGTGAAGAGCAGGTCAAGGACCAGCGCGATCTGATCATCGACCTGGTGCGAAGCGAAGCGCGTACCTTCGCCAAGTCGCTCAGCCGTACGGACTACCTCAGCCACGGTGAGTTCGTCATGCTGTTGAAGCTGGAGGACGGGCGCTTCCTCTCGATGAAGTTCCCGCAGAACTCCATCCGCGAGCAGTCCTTCATCATGATGCTCCAGAACCCGGCGCTGGTGCACCTGAACCGCGAAGGTACTTCGCTCTCGCGCTGCCCGGATGACTACAACGAAATCCAGCGTCTGCTGGAAGGTGGCAAGTTCATCTGCTTCCAGCCGGGCTTCCCACGCTACGGCGAGGATGCTGAAGTCATCCGCGAGTGGTCCACACATACGCCGGTCCCCGCACCGGCAGCACCGAAGGGTAAAAGCAAATGGGTGAAGTGAACGACGACGTCAGGATCCGCTTCGATTCTGTACTGAAGCTGGCCGCGTCCAAGGGCGGTGACCTGCCCACCAAGCGCTACGCAGCAGCCAGCGATTTCGCCGGTCAGCTCAAGTGCATCCTGACCGATGAGCCGACGATCGTGAAGTTCTACGTGGAAGAAAACGCCACGCTGATCATCCCGATCAATGTCCTCAGTGGCTTCTCCTTCGCTACCACCAAGGCGGCGCAGGAAGATCCGATGCTGATGAAGATCTTCGAGGACATCGCCCAGAATGCCATCGGCGTGCTGGGTACGAGCATCATGCGTTCGGACCAGGGTCTGTGTGTGGTCGTGCCGGTGTTCTTCGGCACCACCAACTCGGAAACCATCGTCGACGAAGCCGGCTGATACATGGGAGGCCCTTCGGGGCCTCCCTCTATGCCCCATCTTTTCTTTTGGTTGTAAAAGACGACCCGTGACCAGAATGATTTGGAGACATACCGGCCAACCAAAATGAATACCCGAAACACCTCCTGCCAACATGGTCGGGAAGATCTGGAAGTAACCGATGGCATTGGCCACTTCGGCAACAAGACCAAAGTCATCGGCAAGGAATACAAGTGCCGCATCTGTGGATATACCCACACCGATGCCAGCGGCCTGCTCGGTTCACTGGTGAGCGATGATGGCCGAAAGCGTAGCGGGCAGCTTCCCGATCGCGTCGATCTGGAGAAGCGTGCTGTCACCGACAGTGACTGGGACAGCTTCGAAACGGCCCGCATAGCTGACCAATAGCTAGAAGATTCAAACAGGAAATAGACCTACATTACCTAAGGGAGTCAGGCTTTCAAAAGTCGAAGCTCCCTAGGGTCATGAGGTCTATCTTTTGTAGGCCGCAGTAATTCTCCAACTTTTCTAATTAGAGACCCTGAAACGATGTGCTTAACGCCTCCACAGTAAACTCCTGCATGCGAAAAGGGAGAGCACTGTGGAAGGAGTATCCCTTCTAGAGTCAGCTCCAATGTTCAACTTGATCAAGAACCTGCTGGTAATGATGGCCGTGCTTAGCGTGACTGCTTGCACCCTGTTCCAGCCCAAGTCTCAGCTCGTTGCATCCGGTTTCACCATGGCTCCTGTTGAAGCCGTGATCTATCCTGTCAACATTGAAGTTGACGCGCTCCCGATTGTGGAGCTGCCTGTTCCAGTCATACCGCTTAACGAACGTTACACTGTGAAGATCACCGACGCCGAAGTGCAATGCATGGCGAAGACGATCTATCACGAAGCCAAGGGTGAAAGTGAAGTAGGAATGCGCGCCGTAGGGTATTTGACCCTCAACCGCGCAGCGCATCCAGCTTATCCAAAATCCATCTGTGGAGTTATCCACACCAAATACCAGGGTCGATACGAGTACAACTGGGTTGGCATGAGACTACCGATCCGCGAACAAGACCGTTACGCAATGGCCATCAAGGTGAGCCGCGACGTCTTGAACCGATCAGTCCCCAATCCGATTGACGACAGCTTGTTCTTCCGGAACAAGTCTGCTCACAGGCAACTGCGCTATGAACGCTACGTTGCGACCATCGGCAATCATCGCTTCTACGCCAGGCGATAGCCCGCAAGTTTCCACCTCCCCCCTACCTCCCGCAGCCAGGGGGTAGGGGGTTTATTCCCTCGTGCTGCGACAAGTGAACCTACCATGAGCAATACCAACAACAATCCCACGTACTACGCCATCGACGAAGAAGGCTTCCTGATCCGTGAGCTGGGTCGCTTCAACGTCAATGAACCGGTTGAAGCCGACCAGCTGACCAAGGAGCAGGACGGCGACTGGTTGGCCATGAATACCGATCTGCGCAGCTTCCGTCGTTCGATCGGCAGCGCCGACTTCGGCGACCGTACCTTCGCCCTGAACACCAGCGAGCTCTACCTCACCGAGGTGACCGACGCTGACAACGAAGAGCACGACCTGGTCTACCCGGCTACCGTCATCGACGAAGCCCTGAAGGGTCACGGTTTCTAATCATGGTTGGCCGAGGGGGTAACTCCCCCCTCGGTTTTATGCCGCAAACCGAGAGCACACATGAGCATTGAAGAAGTAACCCCTGAAGTCACGCAGGTTTGGGAGTGCAACAAAACCAAACACCCCTACCTGCTCATCACCATCTTCTCCAGCGGCGACTGGTCTGACAAAGCCACCGGTATGGCGGTCATGAGCCCGAAGGCTGGTGCAGGCTACAGCAACCGTCATGTGGGCTTGCCGACCCTGATGGACGGTACGGAGTTCACCCTGATCAAGGACTCTGTCTTCAACACCCGGCGGAATGTAAAAGTCGCCAGCGCTGTACCATCCGATGCTGAAACCAGCGCACTCAACTGAATACGAGAGAACCACAATGCCACAGTTCCACTGGATCGTTTCCAACTCCCGCGAAGCAGCACTGGCCGAGGCCGTGCGTCGCAACTTCAGCCAGGTCTTCTCGACCTCCGGACACCGTTCGGATACCGTCGATGCCAGCTTCCTGGACCATGACGCTTCCGCCGATGACGCTCTCGGCCTGGAGCGCATCTTCAACACCAACTTCGGTCGCCATCGTGGCGATGAGACGGCCAAGTTCCTGGAAGACCTGGATCGCACCGGGAATGGTGAAGCGATCGCGTTCATCACCATCGTGCAGGACCACAGCGCCAGCGAGTTCCACTGGGCCGAGCTGATGGACAAGTGGGTCATCTACTTCTCCGCACTGGACGATGACACCAAGCGTCGCGTCCAGACCCTGGAAGGTCAGCTGCTCGGCAGCAAGACCATCCTCACCGCCACCACCGTCACTGCCCTGCTGGAAGTGGATGGCAAGGTGCGCAGCAAGACCATCAAGGCCGCCAAGAAAGACCGCAGCCGTGATCCGCGTCAGTCGCGCAATGGCATCGAGCGTCCGCGCGGCGCACGTCCGCCGGCACCGGGTAAGGAAGTGGCAACCAGCATGTCCGGCCGTACCATCGAGGTGAGCAAGCCCCGTCGTGGTCAGGAACCGGAACCGAAGTTCCACGAGCGCAACGCGCCGGTGGCTAAGTTCCACGAAAAGCCGACCAAGAAAATGGAAGGCCCCAAGGCCAGCTCGGCTGAACTGCAGGACTGGCAGCAGAAGCTGTCCGGTCACTTCGGGGGCGGCAATGGCTAACACCAACGAACCCGCACCGGTAGCTGAGGCGTACAAGCCGCCGTACAAGCTGGTCAGCGCCGTGGAAGACTTCTCCGGCCGCCAGCCGCTCACCGTCACGGTCGAAGGTGTCCATACCGAACACCGCGAAGACGTCGCATCCCTGCTCGCAGCCTTCCTGGCCAATACGTTCGGCAAGAACCGAGTGTTCTTGCGTATGGCCGGCCGGCCGAGTTGGAGTGCGGCTGATGAAGGTGAGCAGGATCTTATCGCTCATCTCACCAGCGACGACAACGGTGGTGGCATCGGTGTTGGTGGTGGTCTCGTGGCTCGGGACTTCGACAGCATCCTGGTGCGCGACGGTACGTCTGATCACCCCACCTGGACCATGGACCCCCCGAGCTTCCAGATCCCGGAAGGCTGCCTGATGCTCCTGGATGCGGAGCGCAAGGTTGCCGGTCCTGCTCCGTTCTTGTTCCCGACCGAAGCTTTCAGTTACGTCGGCAAGAAGCTGGCCGTTACTGCGATGGCGGTCAAGATCATCGAGTCCTCCAGCGAAATGGTCGTGCGACTGGATTCGCCGGTGATCTTCAAGCCGAAGGATGCGATGATCGAAGCGGAGCAGCAGATCCGCAAGGTTATCCGCAACACCGAGCAGCTGACCAACGACATCATCCCGTCTCAGGCATTCCGTGGAGGTCCGGCCAGGTCGCCCGGCGCTACGCTCTTCGGTACGGATGAAGAGCGAGAAGGTCGGGCGGTGGAAGTGGCTGTCCACCTGTCACTGACCATCGATTGCATCCATCACACGATCGATTACGCCATCACCAACATCCCGCTGTTGCGTGGCAAGCGCAGCAAGCTGGTCCCGGTGGGGCTGGTCATCGAACTCATCGACGAACCTGAAGTGGAGTAACACGCATCATGTCCAAAGAAGAACGTACCCGCAAAGCCGCCGACCTCGGACTGGAAAAGGGCTCGGATCTGTACCTGTTCGTGGAAGGCTCGTTGCCGATGTTGGACAAGCCGCTGCCTGGCATTGTCGACCGCAACGTCAAGATCTCCAACCTGCTGTCCACCGACACCGGCCTGGACGCCGATCGCGGCGAAGACATGCTCATCTGTGCAATCGACATGGCCACCGGCCGTGACGATCACCGTGGTGTGGAATCGATCGAACTGCGCCACAACGACGACGACACCGTCGACCTGCACGCGCGCTTCGCTCCGAAGGGCTCGTGACCGATGGACGAGTCGGCGGATAAGTCCGCTCCAAACCTTGCCGATCTTATCGATGTAAGTGACATCGGCAGTCCGACCAAGCTGGCCACAGGCCTGCGCAAGTCCCGTCTGGAATCGTTGCTCAGTTCGGGCACGACGCTGGACCAGGGGCGGGCGCAGGACTTGATCAACGGCCACATCCTCGCAGCCTTCGGTGAAGACAATTACCGTGGGCTGGACTCGATCGAAATCCAGCGCAACTTTAGCGACGTCGTCGTGGTGAGAGCCACGTTCCGTCCCAAAGAAAAGGAATGAAATGTCTCTGACGTTTGAGAAAGTGAAACCCCTTCGACCCGGCCTGAACATCGGTGCGATCTTGGACTCTGTCCCCACCCATGTCGGTCGTGTCTACGGGCATCCGCTCAATCCTCGCTGCGGCTTGCCCACTGACGTGGAAGAGCTGCGCCGAATTGCCATGGCGGTAGGTATCGACGTCGATGCCGAACACGCCGCGGTTGAACGGTTCTGCGAACGTCTCAAGTCGCGCATGGTCGTGACTGCCCAGGTTCCGGTTCTGCCGGACCAACCCGAGGCCAACGAGCGCCCGCTTGTTGTCCTTGACTCCCTGTCGCTTTATCTGGAGCAGAAATAGTGTCCACCAATACCAAGCCGGTCTACGTCACCGAGCAGGACGAGCCGATCGCCGAACGTGTCATCGCGACCGCTCGTTTCGAGCACGTCAATAGCAACATCGCCGCCGGCCCGCGCGAAGACGGCAAACTGCGCCGTGCCCGTGTGGAGAACCTCCTGTCCGAAACCCACAACGGCCAGCGCTATCAGGCGCTCCATGCTGCCCAGAACGCCGCCGCGGGACATGGTGCCGACTGGACCCGCCAGCCGAAGGTCCGCCGTGAAATCGACTCGATCGAAATCGAAGAGCTGCCCGGCAACCGCGTTCGCGTCATCGCCGAATACGCTCCGGTGCCGCTCGAAGCTGCCCTGCGCGCCACCTTCGGCAACAACGGCAATCCCGAGGGCGGCTGATGGCTGACCCCATCGACTACGACGACGAAGACGACGAAGACGAAGGCAGTAGCATCCCATTGCCGATGATGCGGTCGATACAGCGCGCCTGTACCGGCTTCAAGGAAGTTGGATCGGACAAGCCCACGATCCGCTCCCGTCGTACGCACATCGAGAACATGCTGGCCGACTTTGACGACCCGCATTACTCCGACGCGATCTTCGACAGTGCACTCTCGCATGCCAGGTACTTCGGGAGTAGCAGGTATTCATCGACCAAGCGTCGTGACGTCGATTCGGTCACGTTGGAACGTATCGATGATACCGACGACGTTCGCCTGACAGCAATCTTCCGTACCAAGCGATAGCAACCGTGCCTCCCTGACAAAGTTTGGGGAGGCCTTCAACGGAGCAAGGACAAGTGACAACTGTTGCATGGAATCCCAAGACAGGGATGATTTACACCGACAGTCAAACAACCAGTAATAATCACATCACCACCGACAAAGTGAAGATGGTACTGCTTGGACCGGGGGACTATGTAGAGTTCATCCGAGGCAACAAGCGCTGCGGGAGACTGCGGGCCATGGTCGGAGTCGGCTCAGTGCCGATGATCGAAATGCTGATGGGGAGTATCCTCAAGCACGGAAGGAAAGCTGACACTGTTCTCAATGCGGCGTATCCCCTGCAGGAGATGCTCAGCGACCACATGCAAGGCGCTGTATTGTTCTTCACCGACCATCAGGTATGGCTGCTCAGGGCCAGCTCACATCGACAGAACACCTCCAGGGATACCTTCTGCTTCACCCGAGTCATGGAGGAAGATAAGGTCGTCGCGTATGGTTCAGGTAAGGCAGCTGTACTGGTGGGTGACGCCATGAAGCTACCGACCGTGGAAGCGATGCGACTTGCCCGCATCTACGACCCAGGAAGCGGTGGTTCGATTCGTTCGTATCACCGAGACCCAGAGACGGGTCTGATTACCCAAATGGAGCAATACGAGGACCACGGTAATCAGGTCGACTTTGCCTCGGTGCAAAAGAGTGTCCAGGCAATCTCGCCTGAGTCATTCCCAGGCAAGACGGAAAGACTTGTACCCAGCAAAAGACTGAACGCTGAGGTGAAAGCTCAATCCAAGCTCCAGAAACCCCGCGCCAGATACATCGACGGCGTGTTGACGAAAGTCGATAGCTCGAAGTAAAACCGGTAGCGAGCAAGCTACCACCACAATCGCACTCAAGAGAAACCATTCGAAATGTCCAATATCAAGTACTCCCGCGAACAGCAGCCCCTGACCGTGGAAATCACTGGCGCACCCGGCTCCGGCAAGTCCTCCGTTGCTCGCCTGATCGCCGCTGCCCTGCACGCCTCCGGCATGGATGTCGTCCTGGCATCCCGCGATGATCTGAAGAACTACAGTGCCGCCCAGGACAACGTGGAGAACAGCCGCGTGGTCGTCACCGACTCGCTCTACGGCGGCCCGCTGTTCGAGGGTGGTCACTGGTGCTGGGAACATGGCAATGGCGTTTCCATCGACGGCTCGCCGGCAGAACAGCCCATCCGCGACCGTGGCGACTTCTGGGAAAAGATCGAAAGCGCCGTGCGCGGCGTCGGTCTGCTGTCCAAGACCGCAAGCGACGACGTGATCACCGGCCTGATCGACAACAGCGTCGCCACGATCTCCACCGACCTGTTCACCCAGTACCGTCACCCGCAGCTGGTGATCGAACGTGATGGCAGCCGGATGAACAAGATCGAGATCACGGTCTACGGCCTGTTCTCCAGCGAACCCTTCGAGCGTACCTACATCCTGTACGGCCCGGAAACCATCGTGTGCATGATGCGCAATGCGCGCGATCAGGAAGCCTATCAGGAAACGGCCTACTCCAACGATGACATGGCGCGTCATCAGGAAGGTCTGACCGAAGACAGCAGCGACGATCGTCTGCCCCGCGAAGTCTTCCGTGACGAATGCCGCAATGTCGTCGAAACGGTGATGGGTAAACTGCTCGGCTCGTTCGCGATGAATGAGAACGAAACCGAATCCGACCGCAACCTGGACGCATTCGCTATCCGCAGCATCCTGGCCCGTGCGCTGGGTGCCCGCTATGGTCACGCCATGCCGAATGTGCGGGTCGAGGTCAAGCTCGGCTTCATCAGCGTCGCCTTGCAGCCGGCCAGTGGTATCGGTAGCCTGCAGACCTTCCAGCGGCTGGTCAACGCTCCGGATGGTTATCTGCAAGCCGGTGCCCGCATGGTCAAGCTCGCCCTGCCGGGTTTCATCGCAATGTCCGAAGCTGCCGCGCGTGGCGAAGGTGACCGCCCGCGTGCACGCTTCCTCAATGCCGTTACGGTTCAGGAACTCAACAGCCTGAGTCTGATGATCGATGAAGACGGTCCGGCTATCAGTCTGTCGGCGCACGTGCAGGTCGATGAAGACGGCACCGAGGGTATTGTGGTTGTGACCTTCGACCCCACCAAGCATGGGGTGGATGCGGTGGTCAAGCTGGCAGAGCAGTTCCGTGAGAAGACCACCGGCGGTAACGTGGTTGCACAAGGTGTGAAGGTGACCGTGATTGAAGGGCCGGAGAACATCCTGCTCAACAAGCTGACCACCAGTGTCGCCGCCTACGCCGCTGCGTTTGCACAGGACACCGTCGAGTTCAACGCACGTCAGCATGTTGGTGCGCTGGAAGCCTGCCGTCTTGACCTGGCCAACCGCCTGTCCGTCTTCGGCTTTGCCGATGCGGTGGTATCGTTGTCCATCCTCGACAACGACCTGATCGCCAACGTGACCATCGGCGCTACCCAGGCCGCCATCTCGGCCTCGCTGGTCAACATCCCCAATGGACCGGCCAAGGAGAATGCGGTGTTGCTGCACAACACCACCATCGCACCTCTGAAGGCTCTGCGCGCGAGTGTGAACTCGGGTGATATCAGCAGCGACGCCCAGTTGCTGCAGACCCTCGCCGGGACCGATGCACAGGCCTGGACCAACGGCAGGGACGTCGTCGTGGATCATGGGCTGGTGGCTCTCTTCTTCATCGGTCGCAATCACCTGCCGCGTGCGAAGTTCTTCGTTGTAGCCGCGGCCGGTACGCCGGGGTATGAGTTCGGCGAGAAGGCGTTGTACGTGCGTGCTGCGTGGTCGGGTAAGCGCCTGACCACCGGCGGTCGGGAAACTCCCCGCGACTCGGACCTGACCATCACCCATGTGGGCGATCGTCATCCGCGTGACGAGAAGTTGACCACGCCCTACCTCCGCAAGCTGTGCCGTGTCCCGCGCAAGGTGGCCGTGTCGATCACTCCGAACCTGAGCGAGTGGCCGAAGGTGAAGAACTTCGAAGTGCGTACCACCACCGAGTTGTTCAAGGTGCGTCTGGTCGCCTCCCGGCCCGAAGTGACCAAGGCTACCAAGAAGGTCGCCAAGAAGGCTGTCGCCAAGAAGTCCTCGAAGAAGTAACTGAATCGAGGGGAGCCTTCGGGCTCCCCTCAACTATCGCAAAGGAAGATCATGGCTCTTTCCCGTGTTGCTCAGCATCTGCCGGCACGTCCGGTTAGCAAGGATGCAAAGCCCCTCTCCCACATCCAGGTCGAAAAGCTCAACGCAATCATCCTGCGTGGTGCCCCCTTCGACAAGGTGACCTACTCGGCTGTGCTGCCGTGGCTGAAGATGCACTTCGGCGATGCCAAGGTCAACGCAGATATCGCAGCGATCACCGAGTCGCGAATCATCGGCATCGACATGGGCAAGTCGATCATCTCCGACATGCCGCGCCGCAAGTTGGAACATGCTGTCGTCTACACCCCCGACGGCTCCTACGGCATCAAGGAACGTGGCCTGCGCAAGCGCACCGCCGTATTCCTGCAGATCCACTTCGCCAACGGACTGCACTACATCACCACGGTCGTCCCGGCCGACAAGCCGTAAGGCTCAACCTTTTTCTTTGCCCAGATAATGACCAAGATCAAACCTGAACGTACCCTGGTGGTGGCGATCTCGCATCTGCTCACCCAGTATCAGCATCTGCCGCCACAATGGATCGCAGGCGACGGCAAGACGCGCATTGTCGCCACCAACGATATCCGCTATGTCGTGGAAGCCGACAACAGCATTACCAAGAACTCGGACCTGACCATCCTCACCCAAGGCGCCCACTTCATCAGTGGCGGTGGTACGCATTCCGAAAACAGCCGCAACAACGATTATCTGCCCGACTTCGCTGACGGTGTCATCTACCAGAAGCGTTCCACCAAGCCGGTCATGGTACTGCGCATGGCAGCGCTCGCTCGCAAGCTCGGTCTGAAGAACTTCATCAGTCCACGCATCTACAGCACCCACTTCGCCGACAAGCGCAACTCGACCTTCGGCCCGGAGATCGCAGGGCGGGTGGTGGTAAAGCCCACCGATGGTGCCCGCGGCATCGGTCAGATCGTGGCCGACATGGACAAGATCACCCCGGCGTTTCTGGTCGGCCTGCTCAAGTCCGCCGACGACAAGGAAGCCTTCCTGGCCAATCTGGTCACCCTTGCCCCGCACGTCGAATACCACGTCGGACACGGCGAGATCGATGAAGGCCTCACCTCGCTGGTGGAACAGGGTTGGTTCGTTCAACAGCAGGTGCCCAACATCACCGAAGAGTACCGGTTGATCTTGGATCATCTCTCCAACGTGGCGATGTCCTTCAAGCGCAAGCGCGATACGCTCCCGCTGTATTCGGACCACAACTCCTTCGAGCACAAGCAGGCCACCGGCGTCACCCATCTCCTGGAAGACGCCAAGCCGGACGGTGAGTACATGCTCAGCGTGCATCACGAGGAAATCTCGATGCTGCTGCAGGAGCTGAACATCCCGCTGAACTCGGTGGACCTGTTCGTCACCGACGATGGCAAGTGGGGCATCTTCGAGTACTGCCCGCAGTACGGCACCGAGGGCATCGACCAGAAGATCATGGAACCGTTCCTGCGCGACCAGATCGAACGTCTGCTGGGCGTGACCACGTCCAATCCGCACTACATGAGTGCGGCGCAATTCAGTGCTGCCGTCGCTGCGGCAGGCATCGAAGCCTCCGAGCGCGGATAAGGGCATAAAGGGTGAGGGGGTAAAACCCCTCATCCCAAACATTTTCAGTTCTATATAACCTAGATGAAGTAGTACATCTAACCCATCGCAAGGAGGTTCACAATGAAAACCATCTTCAAACTGGCCGGCTTTGCGCTGGCTACCTTTATGCTGTTTGCTGTTGGTTTCTCGGCATTCGCTGAGATGAAGGCCAACGCTCCCTCGGGTGCTTCGGTTGAATACACCGACTCCCAGTCGAGCTTTGCCAACGAGATTTCCAAAGCGTTCTAAACGGAGAAGTACGAATGCGTCAAGTTGCCTATCGCGGTAAGAACTACCTGAACTGCCTGACCCTTGCCAACCAGCATCGTCTGCCGGTGTCAGAAGTTCGCCGCCGGGTTACCTCCACTGATCCGCTCTACAGCGACTACCAGTGGGCCGACGAGTCAGAGGCACGGACGTTTGTCATGACCCATGTGCCGGGTCGCTACAAAGTGGTCATCGGTCGTCAACGCTACGAATCATTCGAAGAAGCGGCCGACGACTACGGGGTTACCAAGACCACCATCCGTCATCGGGTGGAGTCCGAGTACTACCCCAACTATTACACTCTGGTGATTGCGCCGCGTCTGCGCGGCTAACGGAGCTTCATGAAGATTCAAATCGCACCACCCCAACTGAGCTACGACAAGCGCTTCATGTTCTATGTCAACGCAGAAGCAAGTGGGAATGTCAAGGCGGCAGCTAAGGTAATGATGCCGCTGCGCGAATGCGCTTGCATGCCGGATCAGCTCACCCACAATCTCCTCACCGACTTGGACCTAGGTACGGCTGCCAAGCTGTTCCCCTACACCCACGTGCGCTTACAGCCCGTACTGGCTAACCAGACGCTGGTGGCGGAGAACCTCCACAACAGGCTGTACGTCCTGTTCGCCAGATTGAATCTACGGCGAGATGACTTGCCGACACGAGAACTTGGCGTGTATGCATACGTCGACTTCTCCATGCTCTTGTCGAGGAGTCTAATACGTCGCAGTTGCTGCTTTAACTGCGCAGCGGTGGACATGCTGGAGTCCACGTACAGTTTCGAAGAGGCACCCTGATATAGCCCTCCCCGCAAGGGGAGGGTGACCCCTTGCGATCTTTTTTCTTTGCCAGTACGGCTATGCTATAGCGGGCAAAGGCCTGCTTTGCTCACTCTTAGAGGCACTTTCATGACCAACAGTCTCCACAACCTTTTTGCCTCCATGGAGGCTGAAGAGGCAAACGGCACAGCTCAGAAAGAGCTGGAGTACGTGTTCTACGGCAAGCTGACCGACTTCACCGAGCTGGAGCGTGCGGCCGGAAAGGAAACCCACGAGCAGTGGGAGATCCGTGTCGAGGCCGGCGACAAGAACCCCTTCCCCGGTTGCGTGCGTGTGCGCCGCTACCAGGGTGAGCGCTACGTCCAGTGCATCAAGGTCATCACCCCCGGTGAAGACGCCAAGGACGAAGTCGAGCTGGAAGTCACCAAGGACATCTTCGAGTTCATCAAGAAGCTGGCCACTGGCGGCAGCAACAAGGTGCGCTACATCTTCGAGATCCCCGACAGCAAGAACGTCTGGGAAGTGGATGTGTACGTCAAGCCCGACGGCACCTACGAAGAGTGGTGCAAGATCGAGATGGAAGTCAAGGAGCCGGTTGATGCGGTTCCGAAGCTGCCCGTCTCCTGCACCGACGTCATCGTCAACCAGTACAAGCAGCGCACCGAAGCCGAACACGCGCAGATCCAGGAACTGATGGCTACCGTGTTCATCCTCGGCAACCAGTACCTGGCCGGCGCTGCCGAAATGGGCAAGCCTGACCAGACCCCGCCTGCCAAGCCGGAAGGCGAGGAAGAAGGCTCCGCTGAATCCGAACAGCAGGAAGGTGGCGATGAAGGTTCCGCTGAAGGTGCTGAAGACGAAGGCAAGAGCGAGGGAGCCGAGGACACCACCGCCTCCACCGAGTCCAACTCCGACGACGGCACCGTCGCCGCAGCCGACGTGGAGGGCGAGATCAGCGAAGCGCAGCGCGCCCTGATGAGCGAACTGTTCGCTGGCGACATGATCGTCAACGAAGGTCAGGAGCAGATCGACCAGGCGCTGGTCAACCTGTGCAACCGTGGTCTGGCCGAACGTGCCGAGCAGGATGGCATGTGGCGCATCACCGAAGCGGGCCGGGTGTACTACACCGAGCACTTCCGCATGGAAGACCTGGTGGCTGTGGAAAGCTATCTGGTGGACATGCAGGAGATGGCCGAACGTGCAGAGATGCTGGGTTCGGAAATCGGCGTGCTCAGCCCGGTCGAACTGATGGATGACGAGCGCACCGCGCCGCTGGTCGAAGAAGCCCGTGAGCTGGCCAACCAGACCGCGCTGTCCAAGACCTACCCCACCGAAGACCCGCACACCATGGTCTCGTTGGAATTCGTCAAGAAGCTGTCCAGTCGCATCGATGCCGGCATGGAAGCAGCACGCGATCGCATTGCCCTGCTGAAGGGTCGTTAACAACATACGAGGAGGGGCATCGTGCCCCTCCTCTATGCCGCATTAAAGGCTTTTCAAACCTACATTACCTAGCAGAGTCATACCCTACGTTAATCCTGATAGATCAGGACAATTCTTTAAGAGAGGAGAACCATAGTGAAAACCAAACGCGCCGTTACGATCTTCACCAACGATGGAAACATCAAAGGTTTCAACCACGCTGACATTCTGTCGGCGCTGAAGCCGTTCTATGCTCCGCTGACTGATGAGGTCGTGGAGTTGAACGTGGACATGGTCAAGCCGGCAACCCGCATGGGGGAAATGTTCACCCACCGTGGAACGCTGGACTTTGACACCTCCAAGATCACTGGCAATCGCCTGAACTGGCCTGCCGTGCTCCTGTACTACGCCCCCGAAGAAATGAGCGCGGAGCATCGTCGCCAGATCGACAAGCACATCCGCGAGACCTCGCTGCTGCTCAACAACTTCGTCCTGCTGTCCGGTCAGCTGACCTCCAACTTCTTCGCCCTGTTCATCAAGGACGACGGCGCTGAAGAACAGCATGTCCACATGGACGTCACCGGAGCGGGCAGCTACTCGGAGCATTGATTCATGCGACTGTCCATCCCGATGGATCTTGTCGGGACGGTTGGTCGCGAAACGATCAGGCGTCTTGCCGAGTATGCCATCGAGCCAGAGTGGTTCATCCACAGCTACTTCTACAACTGGCGCGAGTTGCGCTTTGCTGTAGATAACAAGGCCGAGCACGAGCTTTACAACGAAGTGTCCGAATGGCTAGAGGACTACTTCCTTGAACGCTACGACGATGACATTGTCAATTCGTCCGTAGAGCTGCGAGATGATCTTACCACCAAGATGTGCGAAGGGTTGCTGCGTGTCTATGACGAGGTGGAACCTACCCTGGGACCACTGATGCGAGACACGTTCTCGATGGATGAGTATCGCGACCCTGTGCACGTTGACCCGATTGTTGAAGATAGGAGGGTGATCGTCAATGTCAGAGACTTCGATGACCTCGACTAGACTTTACATCGAGCCTGCAAGTGACAAGGTGGTAGGTCGTCGGTTGGTCAAGATCCTAGCCGAGGCGCACCTCGACTGGGAGATTATCTACCACATCATCTTGCGGTACTGGTTGATCTACGAAGACTGGAAGAAAAACTACGCCTCGATTGAAGAGCTTACGATCGAGCAGTTGATCTCCTACATCTACTCAGATGAAGACCCAGGCGATAGAGAAGGTCTGCGAGAGTCTGAGGCGATCTTGGATCGGAACTATCCACAGATCCTTGAAGCCTTCGAGCGCGTGGCTGAAAGTCTCTATCCGTACATCTCACCGTTCGATGCTCGTATTTGTTCGTTCGAGTTTGAAGTGTTCACTCCCAAGGGCGTGTTCATCACAGTTCACTACGATCCACAATTCTAAGGGAGTCTCATGGAAACCATGACTGGCCAGATTTCGCGCGATCGCTCGTACAGGATCCATGAGGCTGGCCTCATCCTGATGGACACCTCGGTAAAGTCCGCCCCTCCACTCTTCTCTATCTTCGCCCCAACGTGGGACATGGTGAAAGGAGTGAAGGATGGCGTGCTGCCCTACACGGACATCGCCTACACTGAAGCGGACTACACTCGCGACTATCGGAAGATGATGGTCAACAGTTGGAAGACCCGACAGCGACAGTGGCGAGAGATCATGGGCAAGAATGGCGTTTACGTCGTCTCCTGCTACTGTCCCGAAGGCGCGTTCTGCCACCGACATTTGCTCCACGGGATGTTTGGCGAGATCTCGCAGAAGTACAACCTCCCCTACCACTACTACGGAGAGTTCAAGTAACTCCCTTAAAGGACCATCATGCCTACCGTGCCGTTGAAAATCTCTGCGCGCGTGCTGCGAGATATCGAGCTGGATACGCAGTATCAGCTGGACACCCTTACCACGTTGAAGGAAAAGGACCAGTGCTATAAGCAGGGCTACCAAGCGGCTCGTGAAGAACTGCTTGACCGTATCCGAACCGAAGTCGAAGACGAAGCCCGTCGCTCTAGCGCCCGAGGGTTGTTCTACCTCACTGACCTTGTGGCCGAGTATGACCGCACTGACTTCCCTGTCGATGGGAAGACCGGTCCTGCTATGCCCGAAGGCTACTACGTGGCAACGGCTCGTACCGAAGACGGTCAGCTGATTGACATGATGCTTTCCTGGGAACACCGGGAAGGGATTGACACTGACGACTACCTGCCCCGCGATATCGCCGAGCTGCTACGTGAGCAAGCGTACGCCCGCTATCCGGAGATGGGCCAGTTGGAATCTCTGGCACTGTCCACCTTCAAGGTAATGGAGGATGGGAAGTTCCAGAGCTTTGTCATCAACAGTCCGCGCAACTATCGACCGCTACTCAATGGAGATCCAAGTTGAACACCTTCATGAAAATGGCACGTGCCGTCGTGTCGCAAGACAAAGAGCAATCTGTACAGAAGAAAAACGTCAGACTGCGTGACGCCTACGCTCAATTTATCGGCAGGACGGTGGTAAAGGCATGGTCGCCGGCACTGGCACTCAGCAACCTCACGCTCCAGTTCCCTGAACTCGATGGGTTGGCTCTTTGGGACGGCATGTCCGTCACGGCGAAGCTGACCAATACCGACGGCACCGAGATCACCTTGGAGAAGTACGGTGAACTCAATGAGCTGAACGCTGAGCTGCACAAGCGAGGACTGCACGCGCTCTTCTATCACCCGGTCAATGTCGAAGGCATCTTCGACGAACCGCACAAGACGGTGAACGTGGTCTTCGTCGATCTCGCCCAGTGCATGGAACGCATCATCACCGGGTACACCATCAACAGTCCCGAGACGGTGGTCAAGAATCTCCATCTGGCCGGCTGGCTCTCCAGCACCTATCCGTTCTGGGTAGTCAAGGCGCATGCGAGCCATCTCAATGACACGCTGAAGGATGGCGTTCTCCCCGATGAGATCTTCAAATTCTTGAAGACCTACGTCAAGGAGAACCTCAACATGCGGCTGCTGGGCTCCATGTTCGACAAGGCTACCGAGACGCTGACCTTCGCGTACTGCCCCAAGTACATCATGGCGCCTGAGCCGATCTTCGAGGCCGACATCCGCTGGCAGCTTGCCTGTATTCAGGGTGAGTTGGACATGATGCGCATGGACGCCCCTGAGGCGATGCGCGATGCCATCCGTCAGGTCATCCAAGGGCTGCGCTTCTGCAAGTCCTTGGGCGAGTTCGTCAAGCACTGCGAGTGCTCCGGCATCGGCACCGACTTCATTCCGCCGTACACGATGGTCGGCAATGGGCTGCAGCAGAACATCACCAAGGATCTGGAAGCAGCGATCCTGTACTCGGCCATGGTCCGCCCGATCTTCACTTCCTCCCAGGAACGGCTGAAGGAAACGGCAGGCATGTCGGTCGACCTCGTCACTGGCAATTGGACGACGACCTACGAGTACGAGGGCCTGCTTGAATCGCTCAGGTACATGATCAAGTCCTACGAGCGCAACACCCGCCACAAGTTCTTCAAGGAATGACCATGAACGCACCAACTCGCATGGATCTGGCGTTTGCTGAGACGGACTTGATTTTCCAGCAAGTCCTGCTCAATGTGGCTTCGGCCGAGGACGTGATCCGGCAGGCTGAGGAGAACATGCAAGTGGCGCTGAAGAGCGCCTACCTGCACGCGCTGAGCAAGCTGACGGATCGTTCTAACTACATCCGGCAGCATCTGGGTCCGTTCTTCGCAACAGCCAACATGGAGAACTCGGTAAACCTGATCCAAGGTAGGATTACCGGTAACAAGTTCGTGCTGAGGGGTTCGTACGAACCTTGGTACGAAAGTTACACCGACACCAGTTACATGCGCTGCATCGGCGAAATGCTTCAGGGTCCGGCCCGCCCGCTGACCGTTGCCGACATCCGTACGGCCTCTGAAAACCTGATCCTGGGTTACGACGCCAAGCGAACCCAGTGGCGCATGCTCAGTCCGCTGAACGAAGACGTAGCCAAGTGGACGCCCTCCGACACCTTCGTAACCTTTGAGGTTGAGGTGGATGGCGACTACCTGCACGTCAACCGCAGCTGGCACTCGCCCAAATTTCCTTCCTAACGAGTAACAAGAACATCATGGATCGTATCAACGCAGTTACCCTGCTCAACACGGACAAGGGTCGTCGTGAACATGGCGGTCAGGCCAACGGCTGGAGCGCTGGCGTCAAGTTGCTCTCCGAGCAGCAGGACCACGAAACCAGTTACATGAAGATGGTCACGCTGGGCGATATCCAGATCAAGCCCTCCACCGCTGTGTTCCTGTATGAGAACGCATCGGGTGTGCACACGGTCGGCGTGCCCTACGAAACCATCTTCCATCCCGAAGACCGTGAAGGCTTCGAACGTGGTGGTGCGGCACTGCTGTACCAGATGACCGTGGCTCTGGCTGCGTTCACTGTGCAGGCTGGCCTGCCGACCTACGACGGCGAGATCGCTCTGATGCTGCTGTCCAGCGAACAGGGTACTCCGATCGGCGCAGGTGAAGAAGACGGCGTGAAGGTCAGCTTCTTCCCCACCGCAGTGGAGAAGGTATTGACCATGTACGAAAAGCGCGTGGGCAAGCTGCCGCCGCTGGGTCATCAGTACAAGGGGCTGGGTAACTACTCCGGCGCATTCGGTCTGCAGGCGCAGTTGCAGGTTGCTCGCGCCAAGGGCCGCAACCGCGCTGGCAAGGCCAAGAAGAAAACCAAGAACAAGAAGAAGGTGCACTGATGGACAAGAACACCGTGCAGGACATGCAAATCCTCACCGACAGCTTGCACGCCATGTTGCAGCAGGTGGGGAACGGCCAAGCCCTGGAGCTTGCTGAAGTCCAGCGCAAGACACTGAACCTGGCCATCAACAACCACATCGCTGCCAAGAACCTGGCACTGTCTCGGATGCGCGTGTTCCAGGAACGCTACGCCGTGGAGCAGTACGTCAAGCCTGACTTCGACGTGGTGGAGATGGCGTTCGGCTCCAATGGGAGCGTCACGCTGCACTACCTCAACCTCGGCATCAACGCCTCTACGGTGGCTGACCTTGCCAAGGTATCGGCGGAGTTTGCTACCACCGAGAAGCTGCCGGCGGCCATTGCCAAGGAACAGTGGGCACTGAAGACGTTCCTGGAGGAGACTGCCTCCAAGTTCTGGCTCGTCCAGAATCCGGCTGAAGGCGGCATCTGGAGCTGGTTCGTGAGTCCTGCTCGTGCCATCGTGCAGGAGTACGCTCACTACGACATGTACGACGGAGCAGAATGGGCAACCATGCGTGACCTGTTCTTCAAGCGCTCGATGAAAATCGAACATGCTCCGGCCATGTACGTGAACCTGTGGGATTCCTCCACGCAGTTCATGCCCTGGACCCCGCCGAAATGAGCATCGTAGTCGTCGACTCGGATCTCACGCTGGTCGGTGACTCGCGCCGCAGTACCATTCGGTCTGGGGTGGCTGTCCGTACCAATGACAGTCATCCCAAGCTGGTCTCTCTGGCAGACAAGGAAGTTGTCTTCGAAAGTGCCAAGGTTATCGCCGCTGCACGCTGCGGTAACGTGAAGACCTCCGAGTTCATGCTCTCACATCTGGTGAGTGGCAAACTGCGCAAGCTCGCTGTCCAGTCCTCCAAGTTCAAGGCCTTCGAGGCCAAACCCGGCAAGCTGTTGATCCTCACCGTCAATGGTCTTTACCTGGCATCCTACAAGGGTGTCAAGATGACCATCCAGTCGGTGGACGCTCCGTTCGCAATGGGCTCGGGCGCTTCGTTTGCAATGAAGCTGCTCAAGCGCACATCGATGAAAGCACCGGAAGTGACGGCATTGGTATGCAAGATGTACCCCAATGCTGGAGGGCCTCTGATTGGTGTGACCATGAACCCCGATGGGAAGAATGGTCCGCTGGTTACGGCCTTCAGTGTCCTCAATTCCGATGCTGCTATCACCCAGGCGTTGCACAGTGCCTGTGTTAGCTTCTCTGGGGCCGCTGACGGCAAGGAGAGGGTTCTGATGGGTGGTAGGCGCAAGGCTGACAACACGCAGCTCTACGAGCGTCTGGGAGTTTCTCCGTGAGTTTGATTTACATCAAGTCAGATGGCATGGCCACGCGTATCGTGGCCCCAATCCAGTCTATCAATATCAGCGGTCTGTATCATCGCCGCGAAGGCGACGATTTCAAGTTCCGTGGGGAGGCGATCATTGCAGCGGGCTATGCAGTCGGCTCGTTGCATATCCCCGAGACCCCCATCTTCCACGGGGCACATGACTTCGCTGAGGCTCTGAGTGAGGGCCTGCTGGATGCGGCACCGATGGCGCAACTGCCCGTCTTTGACAAGGGCAAGATCCGCTACAACGCGATCGACTTCTTCGTCCTCACCCCGACCAAGTTGTATCGTATCCGGGGCGACTGGGACAGCAAGAACGAAGTCCAGCACATCGGCACGTACGTTGAACTGGGCGCACCGCACGAACTGTTCATCGGTCTGCAGGGTCAGTTCTTGACCATGTTCCCGCCGGACATGTTGGTCGATGTAATGCCGGCCATTTACCAAACGGCCACGATTGTTGCGCTCCATGGCATGGACTGGGCACCGCTCTTCTCCAGTCAGCTCACCGAGTTGACCACCTCTGGGTTGGCTGGGGGAAAGATCGAGTGGGTGCACAAACTCCACCAGCGTCATCGCGGTAGTCCTTCGGTGTGGGACATCCTCACCTTGCAGGATAGCAAGAAGGCATAAACGGCTGGGAGGGTGACCTCCCAGCTATGCCGTCTCTTTTTTTTTGCCTGAGAAAGCCATGAACTTATCCTATGTTGACCGGAAGGTCTAACGTCTCTTCTACCTCAAAGGGAAATGTTCATGACCGTCTATTTCCACACCGGTTTCGATCTGTTCGGAGCGCAGGCCAACGCCGATGGCGACGGTCCTGCCGCCTTCGCTGGCCTGACCACGCATCCGGGAAAGCCGACCCTCACCAATAGCAATCCAGCCGGGCGTGAACACGGGATCGGTGTGAGTGGTCTGGAGCGTCACAAAGTTGGTCGTGGTGCAAGTCGTCGCAATTCGCTGGTCATGTACAGCGGCGCGAAGACGCAGAACGCTGGTAACGTCTCTGCCATGTTCCCGCTGCCTGCTGGCGTGCTACCTGCAGTGGTTGGCGCCACTGCTGTGTTCGGCTTCCGGATGAAGCGCGGTCGCATCAACCCAGCTGGCACGGTTCCGCCCAATGCCTATCACACCGTGATCATGGCCAACGGCGCACCGATCTTCGGGTTCAATCCGACCACTGGCTCCACGCAGTTCTTCCTGGGTAGCACCTCGTATTCCAGCTACTTCGATTTCCGCGAAGGGCAGGAGTACTACATCGAACTGCTGGCCCGGCGCACCACGACCGCCAATGCCTACTTCGAGATCTGGGTTGACGGCACGAGGATCTACACCTCCACTGCGACCTCGTACTCCACGTTCCTGAACTTCACCTTCGGCAATGCCGGTGGTAACTACGCGTGGAACCAGTACATCGCAGTCAGCGACGTCTACGTCGCCGATACCCGTCTGGGTCCGCAACAGGTGATCAGCCGTCAGCCCTCCGTGGCTGTGGTGAAGAACTGGACGCCGTCCGAAGGCAACGATGGCCTGGCTCTGATCTCCGGTGCCAATACCACCGATGACACCAAGTTCATCGTCTCCCCGGCTGATACGTCGGAAGATCGCTACCACATCGACTTCAACCTGGCAGTGGGCTTCAAGGCTTACGCTGCTTCGCTGTTCGTGCGTGGCAAGCGTGACCCTGGTTCCACCCGCAAGGTTCGTGCGGGTGTGTTCAACCGCGCGACCGGAACTGAAGTCGAAGCGGCCAAGTCGGTTGTGACCGAGTTCTCGCAGAATGCCTGGCGTACCGACCTGCTCTGGAGTTCGGATACCCCGGCAACGCTGACGCCGGAGAACCTCAACTCGATGGACGTCAACCTGACCTCCCCGCTGACCTAAGGTGCCGCCATGACCACACAAGTTGCATCCATCGGCATGATGTCGCTGATCGATGACCCTGGGCTGGCATTGGTTGGCGGGATTGGTGGCATGGTGATGGTCGCTGATGAACAACCGGCGATCATCGGCATGTTGGGTGTCCAGATTCTCATGGATGCCCAAGTCGACCCCACTCTCAAACCCGAATCTGGTGCATTCCTCCAGATCCAGAAAATCTAGGAGAACCCAGTGACTGTTCGATACATCCTTGGCTTTGACGGCTTCGGAGAAGCAGCCAACGCTACAGGCAGTGCTGTCGTAGGAGCCGGCCTTGTCAATCATCCGGCCAAACCTAGTGTCACAGCACCAGTTGATCGCCCAAACTACACCATCGGTGTAAGTGGTCTTCCCGAGCATAAGTTCGGTAGCGGGGCCACTCTGAGAAATGCTCTCGCGTGGACGGCTCTCGGCGATGGCAGTTCTGTCGCAGCCTGCAGCGCATTGTTCCCTGTAGCGACTGACGTGTTTTCCACCGCAGGTGGAGCGAAGAGATTCATGGGCCTGCGTTTGAAGCGTCTGCGCCCACCGGATGCAGGAGCGGAAGCAGGCATCGCAGTAGTCCTGCTGTCTTTCGGAGGGTCCACGATTCTCGATTACTTGGCCAGCTCCGGTCGTATCGGCATCCCGAACGGCACAAGCCAGGCTGGTCCAACCATGGAACTGGTCATTGGTCAGGAGTACTACATCGAAATTGAGATGATTCGCAATGCTGCCGGCACCGCCCTGTCCTTTGCGCTGTTCATTGATGGGGTAGAGTTGGCAAGGTACGCCTCCCCGAAGAGCATTGGGGCGGTTACCAACTTCCGCTTGGGGTCTTCTGCCGCTCCCACTCAGACATGGAAGAGCACACTGCTATTCGGGGATATCTACATCGGTGACGAACGCCTTGGTCCCCAGATGATCTTGACGCGCCAGCCAACCAGGACACTGGAAAGCAACTGGACCCCGTCGGAGGGTAACGATCCGCTGGCTCTGTTGACCGGAGCTAATGCGGATAACGATGCCAAGTTCATCACGTCCCCGCTGGACAACGCTCCTGACAAGTACAGGATGGACTTCAGCCTGCCGGAAGGCTATCGCGCAAATTCGGCCGAGCTGTACGTCCGCGCCAAACGAAACGGCGGTTCGGATAGGACCGTAGCCGCCTCGGTGGTCAATGTCAAAACTGGAGAAGAGGTGGCGCCAACCGGCAACGTCCCCACCGTCTTCAGTCAGAACCAATACGACACCGCGAAACTCTGGTCGACTGGTGTCAGCGAAGATCTGATTCCCGCCAACATCAACAACCTGGCAATGACGTTGTCATCGCCGAAGGTTTAAGGAGGTATCGTGGATAACGATGTCTCCAAGGTACAGATGGCGTTTCTTGTAGACGCCAACGTCAGTGCCAATGTTGCCATGGCGAACTACGCTGTTCTGATGGATGACCCCAGGCCAGTGAATGTTTCTAGCGCTAGCTTGCTCATCCTCATGGATGCCATCCAGGGCGCTGCGCCTGCTCCTGAGAGCGGAGCACTCCTCCAGATTCAGATCCTCTAAGGTAGCCACATGACCGACCTGTCTATCGAGGCACGGGACGTCGTACTGGGTTTGATCAACCAGGACAACGACCTCACCCTCACTCATGACCAGGTGACGTTGGAACCACCGGGTGGTGTAGTGCCCGGTGAACCCACCACAACGATGCGGGTACGCTCCAAGCCTGCCTTTGATTACGGCGGCATTGTCAATCTCTCCTACGAGCGATTGCAGTTGCAGCAAGTGATCGATCTGGCGGGCGGGATGAGCATCCTCACCGAAAAGAACGTCACCTTCGAGCAGTTCATCGGCGCCATCGCCGAACTGTACAACATCAACTTCACCACGTCCGAGATCGAGCCTGTAGGCGTCTTCGATCTGTCCCAAGGGTTTGACCAGCTCAACGTGCAGGTCAAGGCCAAGGACAGCTCCTACGCTTACTACGGTCAAGGCGTGATCGTGGCCCACTTCGATTACATCCCGATCCCTGTGGATGAACTGGTGGCCGCTGCGGGGCGTGTGAGCACTGCGGTACGGAAGGGCCTGTATCTGGTCTTCCATCCTGAAACCTGATCAACCAAGGAAACAAGATGAGCACCAGTCCCGAAGAAGTAATCGAGCGCCTCAACGAAGCAGCCGACGACACCGAAGCCAGCAACCTGTTGCTGCGCCAGTTCATCCAGGGCCAGCCCGATGACGTCGTCGAACTCGAAGACGGCAACATTCCCACCCTGCGTGGCCTGCTTGAAGAAGTCCGCAACCGCGCTGGTTCGCGTCGCTTCAACATCAACTTCTCCGTCAATGACCTGACCCGTTACGAGATGAAGGCCGAACCTCTGTTCGGTGCTTTCATCGGCGAGGCAGTCGTGGTGGACAAGGCGCTGAGTTCATGCATCTTCGGCCTCAACGTCGCCCCGACCTCCGAGGTCAGCTTGCAGATCAACATCGGTGCCCATCGCTTCGATGTGGTCTTCGCTGCTGGCAGCAAGGTCGGCACGGTGGTGGGTGGTTCGGACGAACTGATCCACATCGCCCGTGGCGCTGCGCTGGAGGTGACGCTGAACAGCTACGCCCGTGGTTCCTCGCAGCTGCGTCTGATGATGGAACTGATGATCGAAGAGATCTACTGAGCGGCATAAATAGAGGAGGGGCCGAAGCCCCTCCTCTATGCCCTTAGGCGCGATGGCGATTAGCCGTTCGCAGCTTCGGTGATGGACACTTCGGCAGCCGCCAGCACGCGCGGAGCGATCGAGTCCAGACGGCGAGCCTGCACGGCGATGTAGAAATCGCCCAGCAGTGCGCCGGCTTCGTTGGTGGTCACGCCCTGGAACGCGTCGGCGTAGAACGAGGCGCGCTGGATTTCCTGGATCAGGTCACCGGAGGCCGAGAAGTAGGCGTCGGTGATTTCCACGCCAGCAGCTTCGTCCTTCAGCGACAGGGTGCCGTCGGCGTTCTTCACGGCGACCAGGTGCAGACCGGAGGTACGGTCGGCGGTCTGGATGAACACCTCGACCGCGTACAGGTCGAGCACGGCGGTGCCGTGGGTCTTGTCCAGCAGGCCGATCGAGAACGGGACGTTCCAGTCGCCGTCAGCAGCGATGGCGGTCGAGTACTTCGGCAGGGCGCCGTCGACCGGGGCGAAGGTGTTGATGTCCTTCCAGCGGCGAGCGCCGATGGCCACTTCCAGTTCGCCGTTGTTGTTGGCGACCAGGTTGCCCACCGGGTTGCCGGTGCCCATGAACAGCGTGCCTTCTTCGGTCTGGAACGCTTCGTTGACCGCCACGTTCTGCTGCACCTTCGGCTTGATCAGGCCCGAGACGATGCCGGCCGGGTACTTCAGGCCGTTCAGGACGGTCTTGACGATCACCGAGCTCAGCGGCGGCTTGCCGTCGGTCAGGATGATCTTCAGTTCGCCGATCCAGGCGAACGAGGTCGTCTTGGTCTTCAGGGTGTAGTCGATCGGGAACTCGCCGGTCGGCAGGGCTTCGAAGACGATGTCGTCCTCGTCCAGGCCCAGGCCGAAGGTTTCGTTGATCTCGGTGACCAGCTCGCTGGAGTTGGTCAGGCCAACGGCGCGCAGTTCCAGTTCCGGCAGGCCGGCGTCGTCGAACAGCTTCTGCAGGTCCAGACGCTGGTAGGCGGTGGTGACTTCGCCACCGAAGCGGCTTTCGGCCTTGGCAGTGATCTTGACGGTGGAGTTGACCTCTTCGCCCTGGGTGGCATCGGCCACCGGGTCAGCGAAGTCGACGTCGTCGAAGGTCAGCGGACCGTAGATCATTTCCGCGGCGTTCTCTTCGTTGACGAGCGCGAGCAGACGATCCTTGCTCTTGTCATTGAGCGACATGGTATTACCTCTAGCTAGTAAGGTGGGATGCGCATTGGTAGGCTAAGGCCGGAAGTAATCTGGCCCCGCCCACATAGAATAGATGGGCATCTTAGAACCCGATTCCAAAAACTTTCACCTATACATCACCTAGCTGAAGTAGTACAACCAATCGTCCCCAAGTCCTCAATCTATCATCCCTTCCAATCAAACGGAAAGGCTGATAGGTGGGTGACTTGACTCAACTATTTTTTCTTTCGTGTAACCCCAGAGGAGAAACATCGTGGCATATCGTCCCCGTAAGAATCGTCCGGTGACCAAGACAGCCGTAAAGAAAGCTGCACCCCGCAAGACCCAGGTGCAGAAGGAAGCAGAACGCAAGCTGATCGAAACCGATGCGGCCAAGAACGAGCGCTACAACAATCAGGCGGTACATGAGCTGTTCAACAAGTACAGCGACCGTGTCCGCGATCTGACCTTCGTACACGAACATGCTCCATTCGAGCCCAACATCTACAACGGCCTGGGCATGAGCGAGAGCTTCGTGCGCAGCATGCTGCAACTGGCATGGACCATCTTCCCCGATACGCTGCGCAGCAGCTACCAGGGCAAGACCGTGGAGATGGCCTCACCCAAGGGCTGGCTGCCGATCACCTTCCTGAAGCTGGCCAAGGGCCTGAACTTCGGTGGGGAAGCGGTGATGTTGACGATGGACCGACTGGACAAACAAGCGGACATCTTCGACGAACTGCTGGACATGCCGTTCCTGATGGGCTCACGTACTCTGACCTTCACCGGTCTGGTACTCGCACTGAACCTCAGCGAGCTGAGCGAAGACTCCAGTCGCAGCGAGGAAGAGCAGGATCTGCTCGAACGCATGTGCGGCTACTACATGGGCCGCATCGCAGCACAAGGGCTGATCTTCCGCTGTGGCTTCATCAGCATGGCAGTTGAGCAGAACGTCGCCGCTGAAGAGGCCATGTTCAAGCACGTGGATGAACGCTTCCAGAGTCTGCTGAATATCGCAGATGCTCCGGACGCGTTGGCCAACCCGAACCTGGAGCAGTTCGAAGAGGCCATCATTCAGGCCTCGACCTATGGCCGGATCGGCACCTATGTTCGCATGGGCTTCCTCGACACCATGGGTTACTTCGATGACCTGCTGACCAAGCATCCCGAGCTGATGGAAGCACCGCTCGACTCCCAGCAGCACAAGGGATCCAAGATTACCCTCTCGACCGAAGATGGCGCGTTGGTCGTGCGGGTGAATTACAAGGCCACTCGTGGCCAGCGCCAGGCTGCAGCTGAGTACGTTCGTCCGATCGAGGATGACGAACTCGAAGCAGCTCCTCTGAAAGAAACCAAGTCCACTCTCAAGCCCAAAAAGGAACGTACCATGTCCGCAGCTACCAACACCGTCGTCCGTCGTCCGCGCCCCTCCGCTTCGCTGGCCCAGCACGCCGGTCGTGTCGATCCCAACCACCAGAAGACCACCTTTCTCCAGGACGCCCAGGACTTCGGTGCCCGTACCAAGGCCCGCACCGAAACCCAGATCCGTCGCGGCGCCAACCGCGCCAAGAACGTGTTCCATGAAACCGTGCACAACAAGAAGCGCCTGGTCGCCATCGGCGTGGGTGCGGCAGTGGTGATCGGGACGGTGATGCTGATCAATCACCTGAACAATGATGGTCCCGCGCTGATCGACGCCTAAGAACCGCAAGCGTCCACGAGAGGGGAGTAGTTATCTACTCTCCTCTCCTATTGGACGGAGGAAAGAGACGAATGTCCGTCGTGATAAAACAACCCGCTATGCGCGATACCCTGACTCGAATTTTTGAGAGCGTGGACAAGTTGGCCAGAAACGTAGGCTTCCTGTTCATGCATTTCGTCCTTCAAGGTAAGGTTGGCATGTTCAACTACGACTTTGAAGAAAACGAAGAAGACGGCCTGATCCACGTTCGTGGCAACGGCATTGAACCAAACCGCTACATCAAGTTCCGCATCGAGAACCGTTGGATGGCGAGCAAGAGCAAGTTGCCCCCTTCCGCAGTTCGTGACATCTTCTCCCGCATCATCACCGCTGGGTTTTCTGTGACCGGTTTCCTCTACAAGGGATACTGGTACACACCCTACGGTGCACCAACCCGCCAACTTGGTGGTGACCATACGTTCGCAGACTATCGCCTCTGGAACAAGGACACCGCCGCTCAACTATCCCAGTAAGGAGCATCATGAACGCAGTCGCAAACCCCGTCACCGGTCCCGCGCTCGGTGAAGTAGCCCTGGCCATGGGCAAAGTCTTCCATCATGCTTTCTGCCCGTCTGCCGAGTGTGAAGCCGGCTGGCGCAAGATCGCCAAGATGTTCAAGGAGGTGGACAAGCGCACCGCCTACTTCCACATCGCTATCGGCCACAACAAGCTGGTGATGACCAACTACGACGACAGGGGTCGTCAGCTTGTGAGCGCGACGCGTTCGTTTGATCGCCCCCGCGGGAAGCACGCAGCAAAGCAGCTCACCGGAGCTGAGCTGATGGATCTGGAACGCTCCATGTTCCACCTGACCGAGCACGAACATCTGCGCAAGATGGAAGTGCAGACGTTGATGGATATCCACCTGCCCAATGTGGTCGATGAAATGAACCTGTCGATCTGCCTGAGCGAAGATGGTCGTCGACGCTTCCGCGTTGAACGTAACCCCAAGTTCGAACCGTCGATCTTCCGCACCATCTAAACGGCATAGGCTCCAGCTACCCGCAGGGGTAGCTGGAGCTATGTCCTTACTCTTTTTTTTTTGCCTTATGCGGCGACTGAGCCCATCTCGAAACTATCGAACCATGGCATTTCTTCGCTCGTTCCAATCGCACCACCACCCGGCTTGCGGAGAGTAGTGTCCTTACCGTTGAAGTCCCACAGCAACGTGCCGATCTTCTGGAACGGAAGCGCGAAGTACATGTCGCGGTCTTCCGTCTGGTCGATGAGCCCTCGATGCTTACCACGTTGGAATGTGAGGTAGGCTCTACCATCGATCTTGACGATGTGGATGTAGTACTCCAGATCCACTTCCTGATCGATACCCTTACAGCCGTCCCAATAACCCAGGTTCGCAACTTCCTTGACGAAGTCCGACTCAGAGATACCATCGCGCAGCTTCTGCTTTGCGTCAGAGGACAACTGGTGAGGGGTCATGATGTGAATACCCTTAGCCGAGCCAAGGTTACGCACACGACGGATCAGATCCTTGATCTCGGCACCCGTTGCACCATGGGTACAGCCAGCCTTGTTGAACATGGCCAGGTAGTCGATCACCAGCAGGTGGATCTCATAACCCATCGCCTCGAAGCGATTGATACGATCCTGCAAGCTGGCGTAGGAGAAGTCCGACGGGTTGACACGGACCATGTTGATCTCATAGCCCATCTGCGTCAGCTTACCGATGGTGTACTCGGCAATCTCTTCAGCAGAGAACTGAGTGGAGTCGATCTTGACCCCTTCCAGATTCTCCTTGATGAACTTGAACATCCACAGCAGCTTATCACTCACCTTGTCCTCGGTGGAGATAAGCATCATCATCGGCTTCTTGGTCTTGTCCTTCAGGTAGGGCGTGTTGAACATGCACGCTGTAGCAAACACAGCGTTACACCAGCCCGACTTGAACTTGTGCTGCAGTGCACCCACCAAAGACATGTCACCGCGCCGCAGGCCCTTGTGGTGGCCCAGCATGCGCATGAAGCCCTGATACCCGACGATCATCACACCGTCGGTCTGGTTCTCTTCCTTGGCGCGTTCTACGGCGCCTGCGATCTTGGTAATGTCATCGAAGGTCAGATCGTTGTCATCTTGCTCGATGACAGCGGTGGCGTCGCTTCGATAGGGTTCCAGCTTGTCCATCAGATCTTGGACGTAGGTGCGCCAGTCAATACTGCCCGAATTGAACATCAGGGTACTGGAGGCCGAGCGAACCAGGCTGGTCACTGCATTGTTGCGATGGTAGTGGATCAGGTCACGACGATGGGACAACGCCTCATCACGGATCTTTTCCTGGTCGTCGATGTCGCGGATGCCCTGTTCGATGGCGTCAAACAGCCACGTCTCGTCACCCACGTTCACACGTATTCTTTGAAGCAATGCTTCCTTGTCTACAGACCGCTCTGCCTTGCGGTCAATGAGCCAGAGCACTGTTGCCCGCAGCCCCGTCATCACCTCACGTCCATGGTCGGTTTCGATCACGGACTCAGGAAGCTTGATGGAGTTCAAGGTCTCACGGATGAGATCATCAGAGCCAGAGCCATAGTCGGCAATCTGGCTTTCGCGGAACAACAGAGTTACCGCTTTTACGAGGAGGAGTTTTGCATCCATTTGTATGAACACTTTTTCTTAAAGAGGATTTTTTCGATGAAGATGCTGTTCGCACCCCTCTGGATGATGCGCGCCATTGAGGCTGCGTCGCTCCCCAGAAGTGCACTGGTCAACATCCCCAAACTTTTGGGCATAGTATCGCCTGAGGATGTAAGACTTTATGTCGGACTGAATCTCCGTCTGGACGACATCCTCCCGAAGCCCATCACTGGCTCCTTCCACCAGTGCGATCTGCTGCCGCGGAGCGATGAATGCGAGGAGACTCGCCGTCGTTTGGACCTCGGTGAAGACTTCAATGCGTCGATTACCGACAAACGTATGAAGGATTGCGCTGAAGAGCTGGGCAAGTATGTACTTTCTTGCTACCCATTCTCTGAAGACACGGTGCTGATTTATCAGACCTCCACCGTGGGCGTCACCGACATGGCTGCTCTGTACACCGACGTCATGAAGATCCTCAACACCAAGATGCCGTTCGAAGAGCTCATGCAAGAGCCCTGCGCACGCGCATGGCTCCGCCATACCCTCGATCAGCAAGCGGCCTAACAAGGCCTGACAACCGCATTAGGCTTTTGCCTATTCTCCAGAATGCGTGTGATTTCCTGTATGGTATGGACAGGTTATCCCCGCAGGTGGAGGCAGTCCAAGGACAGGGTCGGGCTAGTTGCAGCTCCCTAGGAAGATATTCTATGGGAAAAGTGGCCGCCCCTCGCCCGATCCTATTCTCACCAAACCGTCAAGGAACCCAGAAATGCAGCGCCTCAATATCGCCTCGCGTCCGCACAACCCCTACAAGCAGGGCATCGACAACCTGAAGTCGCTGGTTGCCAACCAGTCTGCCAACTTCGGCGGCAAGGAAGCAACCAACAACATCCTCTCGATGGAGAGCCTGAACGACAGCGCCTTCGCCAACCTGGAGCGCACCGCCGAAGGCATCGCGCTGAGCCTGGAAAGCCACTTCAGCGGCCTGGAAGCCGATGCTGCCATCAAGCTGACCCCGGCCCAGAAGACCGCCGGTGCCATGGTCGCCATGGCCTACGGCAACCCCGGCGAGTACCACAAGGCTGCGCTGACCCGCAAGGCCGTGTCGCAGGAAGGCGTGCGCATGTCCCACGCCAGCAACTTCGGCGCCGCCGGCCTGCTGGACTACACCGACCAGGTCGAGCCGGCGATGGAAGCCTTCGACGACCGCGAGCTGCAGAACTCGATGGCCTACTCCATCCAGTTCAACGTGGAAGCCGCCCGCCAGGACGACGCTTCCGAACTGGCCTACCCGACCATCGTTGTCGGTCCGGACCAGGCTGCCATCGACGTCACCGTCGGTCGCTACCAGGTCCACAAGGAAATCCGTCGCAAGTCCGACGGCACCGAGACCAACTGGCACCTGCGCAACCTGATCGACGCGCACCGTGATGCCACCATCCTGGCCGACGAAGAAACCCGCGTCTACCCGGTCGTGGCCGGCGACGACAGCAACGCTGCTTCGTTCGTGGACGCCGCCATCGTTGGCGAGCGTACCGTCATCGTGTCGGGCTTCGACATCACCACCGCGCCGCTTGCCCTGCGCAAGAAGCACGAGATCATCGGCCTGTCCGCTCACCCGGAACTGATGGCCAACCAGATCCTGGACAACAGCGACGCGCTGGACGCCCGCCTGGCCCTGGAAACCCTGTACGTGCAGCTCGCCGACGGCGAAACCGGCGTGCCGGTCGACGTCAGCCGCCTGCCGCTGAACAGCTTCCTGAAGACCATCGAAGGTCAGAGCAAGGATCTGTCGCTGCGTTTCACCAGCGTCGGCATCACCCTGAACGCTGCGACCCGTACCGTCGACCAGTCGACCCCGGCCGTCGTTGCTGACCTGGCCACCTCGAAGTACACCGTCAAGCTGCGCCTGCAGGCCTTCGGTGATGCGAACGTCCAGTACGCCACGGTGCGCGTGGATGCTCCGGAAGTCGAGGTCTACGCGATCCTGGACGAGAACTCCGATCTGGTCGACCTGAAGTCCGGCGCCGGCCTGGCGATCGTGGAAAAGCTGAAGGACGCCCGCATCGTCGGTTACGACCTGAAGGCCTACCGCACCAACAGCAACCGCCGTACCCGCGGCATGCAGCTGGACGTCCAGTGGGAAACCGAGCGTTACGTGATTCCGCTGGGTTCCCCGATCAGCGCCCCGAGCCCGATCACCGCCTCGCGCGATGCCTCGGACCTGAAGGCCCTGACCAACGCCGTCCGCATCCGCAACAGCAACAACGCGATCACCACCCTGTTCAACTACGCTGCCGCGCTGCGTGACTACGTCGCCGGCCCGCAGATCAAGGGCTCGATCGCGCCGCTGGAAGGCATGGGCCGCTTCCTGGTGACCCCGTTCTACGAAGAACTGGAACTGGACCTGGAGAAGGAAATCAACTCCATCCGTTCCTGGGACAAGGCGTTCGACGTGTCGGCCTGCCTGGTCAACGCGGTGCGTGACATCACCTACCGCATGTACCAGAAGTCCGGCTACCAGCAGGCGCTCGACGCGCACGCCGGTTCGGGCAACAAGCCGGTCCTGGGTCTGATCACCGACCAGGTCATCACCCGTCACCTGATGGTGCAGGGCGATACCCGTACCTGGGCGACCGTGTTCGACGAGGCCAAGCAGGCCGTGTCGGTGGACAGCCGCATCGACGGCCACATCGTCATGTTCTTCACCCGTCCGTCCGCGCAGGGTGCCGATCCGCTGAACTTCGGCAACTTCGCCTGGATCCCGGAACTGACCAGCTCGGTGATGGTGAACCGCAACGGCGCCACCATCAAGGAAGCGATGGTCCAGCCGCGTGCGCGTCACTTCAACAACTGCCCGATCATGGCGATCATCAAGGTCAAGAACCTGGACAAGGTGCTGACCCTGAAGTCGACCGTGGCCGTGGACAGCACCGACGTGACCCCGGTCGTCGATCCGGGCACGGGCGCTGGCGGTGGCACCGGCAACGGTGGCAACACCGGCGGTGGCACCGGCGGCAACGGCGGCACCGGTGGCGGCACCGGCCCGTAACTGATTTGGGATGCTGGGTGGTAGGCAAATCCGCCACCCACGCATTTCAGAACAGGAACACCAAGTTCTACCTGCATTTCTGGCAGTACGGTGGATCAGAGGAGGAGCTTCGGCTCCTCCTCTGGTTTTTCCTTTATGCCGTCATCCAAAAAATCTTGAACCATACATCATTGAGGTGTAACAGGAAAGTTACGACCAAATCGATTTGGAAGTTCCAAAGAAATCTTAGGGGATACCATGGGTAGAGTATTCCGTGCAGTGGTTACTCGGGAGAGCGAGAACCTGCGCGTGGATTCAAACAAGCGAATGGCTGCGGAAAATCCCTCCTGGTATGGTAAGGAAATCACGTTCCACAACGGTCTCGGGATCACCGTTGATGCAACTGACGTACTGGGGGTAAAAGCTAGTGTACCTTCTTATTCGCGTAAGAAGATAGACGGGATATTTGAGATCGTAATCGTTTACAGGTGGCATCAATCTGTAAATGTCGACATCTCCTCAGTATCTTCTGGAGTAGCCGAAAATCAGACAAGAGTGCGCAAGGCACTTATTGATGCACTGGACAATTCGCGAGAGATGCAGGAGAAGTTCCGGCGTACTCGCAGCCTACACATCACCTTCACTCGTGAAGACCTCCGAGACAACGGTGGTGCGTTCTACATCCGAGAAATCGACATGGTCGTTTCGGAGGCAGACTTGGACAGTGTCATCATTCATCCGCGGTCTGTGGAAAGCAATATCGAACGACTGTATGCCAAAGACAAGGAAGAAGCACGAGATGGCTTCTTCGGATTCAACATCAAGCTTGTCGACAATCATGGTAAACATGGCACGCAGTATCTCAATCTCAATGGCGTCGTCCACGATGTCCACCCTGTGAGCGCACCAGGGGTCGATGACGGCGTTTATGTCCTTACGCGTCCGCCAGCAACGGCGGGGTCAAACTTCCCATCCACTCCAGTTCTGGATTGGTGCACTCTTGAAGATGCAAGGAAGAAGTATCGTCTCTATGGGAGCTATCGTGAAGCCGACTCACTCGGCGACTGGAAGGCAGAACAAGAGCGCAAGCGGGAAGAGGCAACGCAACAATTCAAGACAAAGGACATGGAGAACGTCCACACGCTGACAGAGATCAAACGCGAATCTGATCTCGTGACGCACCACAGGAATCTGGAAATGCAACTCAGGAAGGAACGATCTGAAGAGGTCTCACTATCCCGACGCGAGCATACGGAGTTCTGGAAATCAATGCCAGCAGTACTGACAGCGATCGGTGTGATTGTCGCTAGTGTTAAGACATTCTCGATGTTTGGCAATAACAAGAGTTAGCAGTAACCATCCTTATCCCGAGGAAGAGATGACGGACAAACATTACTCCAGGCTGCTCAGGGAAGTCACTCCACGACTTAACCCTGACATTGCAAACGGTCTGGCAACCAAGCATGTGCCTTACGTGGACAAGATGGTGGATGACATCTTCCGCACCGCAGCCGCCGGGTTCCCCGAAGGGCTGAAGTACGAAGGTTTCGCCCGCTGCACTCCGCGTGAGTGGTTCAAGGAGATCACCAAGCGGGTCAACAGCCAAAGGACTTGGGAAACTGCACGAACCTCCGCACACCTGAACAAGTACATGTTCAGTTACATGGGTCAGCTGCTTGACCCCAGATTCATCTTCCTGCCCAACGTCATGGACGGCGGACTGATGTATCTGCGCGGCTCGTTGTTTGCGGTAGCGCCCGTACTGGCCGACCGCGTGTTCAGCATCAACGCAACATCGATCTTTATCCCATTGCAAGGCGCCAAGCTCACCTTTGAGCGAATGTATTACACCTTCATGCGTGACGGCATACAGGTGGATGCGCACTTGATCCACGCCTCGTTGTACAACCACACGGCGGAGGGCAAAGCGGAACTGGCTCGCCAGCCGATCCGTGGGGATTCGACGATGGCACACTACCTGTTCTGTCGCTACGGTGTGGAAGAGACCTTCAAGCGTTACGGAGGCACTGACATCATCGTGGGCGACTCGGCAACGATCAACGAGGAAGCGTACCCGGCCAAAGACTGGGTTATCTTCACCTCGGCACAGATCAAGCCACAGGGCGTTCGTCTGAAGATAGGTCACCCGGTCACGGACATCCGCATGGCTATCCCTCGGGAGAACTATTCGGACGCAGTACACATCCTGGTCGGTAGTTTCTTCTATGCCATCGACCACTTCCCGGAACGGTTCCCGCTGGAGTTCGCGCTTGACATCACCCGATGGCAACTCGCGCTCGGCATCTTCCTGTTCGGCGAAGGGCAGAGCGAAGGTAAAATCCTGGAGCGCCTCGACGATCACCTTGCATCGCTCGATACCTACATGGATCGCAACTCCCGCAAGAAGCTGTTGGAAGACGGCGTAATTGTGGAGACGGTCTACGACCTGTTCTTCCACATGATCGACACCTTCCATAGCCGGCTGACCGGTAATGCAAAGGACATTGCCAGCATGTACGGCAAGCAGTTTGTGATCCTGAGGTACATCGTCTTCGATATCAACAAGGCGATCTACAACTTCAGCTTCAACCTGCGCAACTCGAAGAAGCCGATCTTGAATCCCAAGGAGATCAACGCCGAGCTTCGGCGTAATCTGCGGACTGACCTGATCTTCCAGCTCAATCAGCCCACGCACAACGAAGTTACTTCGGTAACGTGCCCTGGTGACAACAAGGTCTTCAAGATCACTGCACGACTGGTGGCCCAGACCAGTACGACAGGTGGTCGCGGTGGTAACAAGGGAAGCATGAGCGACCCCGCACGACAGCTGCACTCCTCCATGGCGGAGGTGGGTAGTTTCCGAAACATGTCTAAGAGTGATCCCACCGGCCGGGACCGTGCCAATGTGTACGTGCGCCTGTCCCATGACGGACTGGTGGAAAGGTCGCCAGCACTTCGTCCGATCCTGGATGATGTGCAACAAAGAATCCAACGGCGTTAAGCCAAGAACTGCGGAGTAAGCCCAGATGTCACGTTCACGTTCCCGCCTTCCCGTCGATCCGGAGTTTGTCGACAAAGGCTATTTTGTCCGTGGGTTGCCCGAGCGCATCCCGGATCGCTACATCCCCAATATCCAAATCCCCGGCGCCATCGAGCGCGACCTGCCGTTGATCGCAGGCGTCGTACTGCAGGAACTGCAGGCCGACTACGGTCGTCATGAGCTGCGTACGTTCCTGTACAACATGATGGCCGAGAACGAATTCGACAACAAGGACTACGACCAGCTCGTCGGTTCTGTCGCCGAAGCGTTCTTCTTCTTCTTCGAAGGCGAGCGCATGGAAGCCCCCGATGCGCTGCGCAAGGCAACCCAGGTGGTGCTGCGCTTCACCATGGCGCTGTACGTGGAGAAGTATCCCGAGCTGGACGAGTACGTCGACGGCAAGATGGATCGCGAACTGCGTGATGCCATGGACGACGGTCGTGACCTCATCGCTGACATCGAAGACTTCAACCGTGGTTCGCGCCGTGGTCGTGGTCGCGATGACCGTGATGACCGCGGTCGTGGTCGTGGCGACGATCGTGACGATCGCCGTGGTGGTCGTAGTCGTGGTCGCGAAGATGGTGGTTACCGTGGTAATGGTAGCCGTGGTTACGGTGGCAGCCGTCGTCGTGATGAAGAAGACGACACCGATGCAACGGCAACTCGCCGTGGCGGCATGGCTGGTGTGGTGCGTGCGTCGAGCAAGGACAATCGCGATGACCGCCCCAGTCGTGATGAGCGTAGCAGCCGTCGTGACACCCCGCGTGAAGACCGCAGCCGCGAGTTCTCCTCCGGTGGCGTGGAAGAACGTGGTGGCAACGATCTGCATGCCGTGGAAGAAGAACTGCATGCCAGCCCGCGTGGCCACAACTACCAGAACCACGAAGCACAGCGCAAGGCCGATGCAACTCCGTCGCGCCCGATGCCGAAGCTGTTTGATCGCAGCAAGGGCACCGTGGTCTCGGCCGATACCGTCGACAAGGACGCAACCCTGCGTGCCAACATCCGTGCCGGCCGTCCCTACGACCGCGTGGACCTGGAAGACGGTTCCTTCGTCATCCCGGAAGTGCTGAGCACCTACAAGAAGACCTTCAGCCCGGAGCAGCCGTTCGCTCTGGTGTACGATCCCAACCTCTTCGTCAAGTTCCACCGGGTCTATCCCGATGGTCGTGTCGATGAAGTTGTCAAAGAGCGAAATGCCGACATGGACTACCTGGACCTGGAAACCGACGAGAACCGCAAGAGCAAGGCGCAGCATCAGCGTCGCCAGGGTCGTGTCGACCCGCGCTTCGACCTGGTCGCCAACATGCACAAGAAGGGCGAAAAGATGGTCGGCGTCGAGCTGGCCGCACCGAGTGGCGAAGTGACCGAAGGCAGCGAAGAAAGCACCTTCGACAACCTGGTCTTCGGTCCGGACACCGAGATCGGCGAAGTGGCTACCACCGTGCCGGCAATGTCGGTGGCTCAGGCCATTGCCATGACCGAAGTGGTGGCAGTTGAAGATGAAGGTGAAGACACTCCCAAGGAGTTCTACATCGACATCCTCACCCCGCACCTGGTGGAAGCCAACCTGATCGGTACGTTCCTGGCCATCGGCAAGGAAAAGACCGTGCAGGCTGCACTGGCCAAGTTCAGCCAGCTGCAGGGCCAGGAAGATGTGCCGGTCCGTCTGTGGCATCAGCTCAACGATGCGCTGACCGCTCGCATCAACTACGTGCTGAAGAACTCGATGGGGCTGAGCTGGACCATCGATACCGCTGCTGACGACTTCGGCGATCTGCTGAAGGCGATGCAGGCCAAGGCAAGTGTGGGCGTGGCTGCTGCCAACCTGCTGAACTCCAAGGTCGACGAGGTGTTCAACTCGGTCATGCGTGTTCTGAAGGACGAAGAGCTGGCTCGCTTCGCTGAAGAGTACGGCAAGGCTGGTGCAGGCATGCATTGGCTGGTCTTCGCTCGTCGCCAGTCGGTGACGCTGCTGAGCTGGTCCAGTGCTGACATGGGTCCGTCGCTGGTCAACGGTGGCGTGGTGTCCGAACAGCTGTACCCGGCACTGCACGCTTCGCTGGATCGTCTGCTGCAGCGCACGGCGATCGTGGGTGGTGAGTTCTGCCATCGCTACCTGGTCACCGAAGACAACGTGGCGTTCGATCTGCAGGTCGGCTTCTTCAACAACAGCCATTACGTGCTGACGCCGTCCAAGGTTGACATCATGGGCTAAGGCCTGGCGGGGAGGGAAACTTCCCCGCTGTAAAAAGAAACAGCGATACGCAATAATGTGGAGCTAGAGTTCCTTTCCTAGTGCTCGAACCTCCTGACGTGTAGCCCGACCATGGGCGTTGGATTAGCGACGGTTGATCCTTCATGACTGCACGCGCCGCCTTAACCACCTTGGGGCACCGCGGTAGTCTATCCACGTCACAACCTGCATATCCCCTGCCATCGTTTAAGGACGGTGGTGGGGGAGTGCTTTTTATGCCCTTATCCCCAATGGAGTTGTCCGTGAATACCCCGATGTTTTCCCTCGAAGACGATACCAACACCGTCTACGACCGCACTCCCGTGATGGCAACCATTGGTTCCCGTCTGGCCAGTTTCAACGATCGGATGGAATACCGCAATCTGGAAACCCGTCTGGTCGTCAGCCACGAAGCAGCGCAGGAGCATGTGCCTGCTGACTTCGTTGCAATCGAATTCGAACAGTTCCCCACTGAGGATGAGACCTTCTCCATCCGGCAGGAACTGATCATGTCCGGCCTGTACATGCGTGCCCATCTCGATCCGGGTAAGCAGACCATCGAATCTACCCAGATCACCGTCGGCATGTTGGAGGTCATGTGGACTCCTCTGTATGACAACCTGGTCGAGATCATCGAACGTATCAAGCAGCCCCTGCGGGTTCGCCGCTTCACCATCACCAAGACCGACGAACTTGGCGAGACCACCGCTTCCTTCTTCATGTCCGCCTACAGCGTACCGCGGGCAAATCAGGACATGGTCCTTGACGAAATCGGCCTGCCGATGCGCGTCAAGCTCAACGAAGCGCTGGCCTCTGACGGATTCAACTACGCACTGGCCTACTCCAAGACGGTTGGTGAGCGTGTCTACGTGTTCATCGAGGAAACCGATCCGGGTGCCGGTAAGGAACTGAGTACGGTTATCCTGAGCACCGATGACTACAACGACATCATCGCCAGAGCAGAAAGCGATCCGTTGATGCTCCCGGCGGCCAATCAGCTGCACATGCGTACGGAACTGTTGACGAAGATCATCGACAAGCATGTCCGCAAATTGCAGTACACCCTCGGTGGGCCGAGTGAGTATCCGGATATGTCCTACGACTCCTTCACCGGCCTGCAAATGGAACTGGAGCACAACGGCTTCATCGCCGCCGCCGCCAAGCTGCACTCCATGGGGGGTGTCGATAAGGTCATTCGTGGCAGTCAGGTTTCGCACCTGTACGTCATGCTGACCATGGCTGACTATGCCGACGAGCATAGCGCCATTCTCTAAGAACACAAGTCTCGCCTGGTGACATAGGCGCTTTTGCCCACTCCTATCCGGGGGGTGGGCACTTTTTTGCCGTCTCTTTTTTTTTGTCTTCGCGGCATAAAGGGAGGCCCCGAAGGGCCTCCCAGTTCCTATTACGGCTTTGCCTGTTCCATCGTGACAACCTTGACGGGCAGACGATGTGCACCATCGGCGTTTGCACGAGACAGACGCTTCAGACCATCGAGGATGACCACACGTCCATCTTCCTCACGCACGCCAATCAGCGGGTAGCTGTAGTCGGCACGGGAGACCAGACGCGGAGACATCGAGCCAGCCTGATGGAGATTGAAGCGCAAGTCCTTCACTTCAATCAGCTCCGGTTCGAGGGCGTGTGCCGAACGCAGCAGCGGGTTGAGCGGACGACTCACAGCATCGTAGAAGTAGACGCGATCATCGGCTTCCTGATAGAGATCAGCGATGGATTCAGTGGAAGCTTCTTCGCCACCTTCCTCCGTCGCCTCAGCTGCACCAGCATCAGCAGCAGCGTCTTCTTCACCAGTGTCCTCCTGCTCTTCCTCCTGCTGCTCGTCTTCCTGACCCTCTTCAGCGCCTTCATCGGCACCTTCGTCAGCGCCAGTATCCGTATCAGTACCCAGACCATCGTCCTGAGGCATGCCGGTGTCGTCAGCCGGCGGAGCACCGCCGTCATCCGGAGGCGTTTCATCCTGAGGTTCGCGCTTCTCCACCAGCTTCTGGATACGGTCGATGTACTTGCCGAAGACCTTGTACAGCACCTTCATGTGCTCGGCAGCGGACTCGAAGATGTTCACCTTGCCCTCTTCGTTCTCGTCCAGCTCCATCAGCTCGAACAGCTCGGGCATGATGTTGTTGGTACGCAGGAACTGACGCAGGTAGAAGGCAGTGGTCACAGCGACCAGTCCATCAACTGCAGTGGAGATGTCGGTCTGAGAGTCACCACCAGCATCGAACATTTCCTTGCTGATGTAGGCCGGCAGAACTTCAGCCAGCGCTTCCTTGTACTCCTTGTACGCCTCGACCTGAACCTTGATCTTGGTCGTGTCCGGAGAAGGCAGTTCGCAGATGACAGCGTCGATGAACAGCTTGACCACGTTGTCGACGTTCAGTTCCTGTCCATGGGAATGGATGTACTGACGGACTTCATCGCCCAGCTTGCCCTTGTTCTCGATGATGATCTTGCGCAGACGGTCCAGCAGGGTGCCTGAGTTGTAGGTGTACTTCTGCACGAAGTCAGTGACATGCGGGCAGAACTGTTCCTGCGTCTTCAGCACGCGCTTGGTCAGCAGCAGGTTGTTGGTCACCGCCGTGGTCGCAAACTCCGGACCCTGGGCGTTGTCCACCATCTCCACCGGGATACCCAGCGACAGCGAGTGGTTCTTGCGCAGCAGGTTGTCCAGATCCAGATCCGGCTTGTTGACCTGTGCACCGAAGTCCTCGGCGTTGACTTCCGTGTTGGGGTAGCCATCGTTACCACTGACCACCACTTCCACACCTGCGTTCTGCAAGAAGGAGATGATGTCCAGCGGGTTGGAGGCGCCCAGCGGGTAAGCCTGCTGACGGTTCTTGGAGAACTCGCCGATGATGAACTCGACGGTATCCACCGGATCGTCGTCACGCTCATCGAGCTTGATGTTCAGCTTCGTACGACCCACCGAGTTACGCAGCGAACCCATCGTGTTGGCAAACATCAAGATTGCACGCATGCCAGCGAGGATCTTGGTGTCTTCCAGCAGCGAACGACCGATGCCGAACTTGTTGTAGTCGATGGCGAAGTAGGTCACCATTTCAGCCGGGACGTACACCAGACGCGTGTCCTGGTTGGCCAGGGTACGAGCCAGCATGATCCGGAAGACTTCTTCCGGGCGAGCGATGGTCACGTTGTCACCGCATGCACCGGCACGCAGACGAGCCAGCATGGTTTGTTCGACCATGTCCGAGTAGGCACGCTGGAGCGACTCACCGTCGATCTCGTTGTTGCCCTTCATGCCGAACGTGCCACGATGCGTCGACTGGATCAGCTGACTGATCATGTCGTTGTTCGCATTCACGTTCTGGTTGAGCTGGTTGAAGTAGTCGTCCTGGGTGGACTTGTTGACCAGGTGACCCCGTTCATCGCAGACCAGGAAGTAGCCGAGATGATCGGAGGGATCGGACGGTACGAATACCGGGATCACAGCTTCCGACGGCGCCTCGATGACCAGCGGGTGACCCTTGGTCTTGGTCTTCAGCTGGTCACGGGTATACAGGGTCTGCACCGGCATCGAAGCGTAACGACGCTGGCTGTACAGAGCCGACTGCACCTCCATCAAGGTGGGCTTGCCATCGGTGCCGATGGACTCGGTGGCCACCGCTACCTTGGGCAGATTCAGCAGACCCTTGCGGTTGTTGCGACGCTTGAGGATGGCATCGCTGCGATGATGAATTGCCGCCTGTGCAAGCGCGGGCATCTTCAGCATCTCCGGGTTGTCGGTAATGAGCAACTTACCGGTCTTTTCAGATGCAGCACCGTTGAACGGCTTGAAGACCGGATCGTAGTTCTTCGGACTTGCCGAGGCCTCCATACTGAAGGACTCCATGGCAAAGCCCACGCCAGCGGCCGTAGAACCACTCTTGGGAGCGTCGGCGCTCGTACCGGCAGGTTGGCCCAGCCAACCCAGCGAGTGCTGTCCTGCGCCTTCCACGGACGCCTTGACGGACTCCATGGACGCACGCGTCGGATTGTTGATGACGTCGTCGATCGTGGATTCAGACAGGATGATCATCGGGCGCGAACCACGGTGATACAGGATGTCTTCCAGCAATGTCGGAAGTCGGCTGTCAATCTTATAGACTTGCGTGAAGTGGGTAGAAACCACGTCCAACAACATGCCGGAAAGCTCGCTGTCGAAGATGCCCTCCTGCACACGGTAATTCAGTTTCGAGTTGATCATGTCCTTCGGGGACAGGATCGAGCTGACCATGATCTGCATGTTCAAACGCAGATCCGGCAACAGCTGCATCAGGTTGGCGGAATCGGTGACGTTGGTCGCCGTATTGTCGCTGAGCTTGGTGAAGAACTGATCACCCGGCAGGTTCACTTCGCGACGACGGAACAGTCCACCGGTCTGGACTTCCCGGTTGGCGTAAACCAACTTGGAGACCACCGAGCCGAGTTGCGGACTCTTCTTCAGAGTCTCAATCTTCGGCATAGCCTTTCGGCGATCGCTGTCCTTCGGGAAGACGGGCGGCAGGTTGTTCATTATCCACTCCAGTACACAAACATTTAAGAAGGGAGGACGCAGCGGTGTCCACTGCGTATTACAAACTTTACGTCGACGATGTCCTTGCGCTGGCGCGCTCGCTGGTTATCAAGTCAGCCAATGCTGCCGAAGCAAGCAATGCGTACCTCCGTGAGCTGGGCTACGAAGTACGAGACGAAGATCCCAGCAGCTGGCGCTATTACAAGAACATGGCCGGCGAGTATCATCCAGCAGACAAACCGATGTATGTCACCTCGCTGGACACGCTTCAAAGAATAGAGTTCACCAAGGAAAGTTTGACAGAGCATCGCGTCACCAAGCGCGAATACTCGCTCCATGGGGACTACTACAAGCAGTTGCGTGCCGCCTACCCGCGTCAGGTGAGCCTGATCAACGGTATCCTCAATCCTGTTGACCTCACCGCTGGGTTCACTCCCAACGACGCTGACAGCGAAAATTTCTCCACGGCTTACAACTGCGCCGACGGTACGATCTTGTACTACGACCCGACGTTGGTGGAGAGCAACGAGCGCAACTTGATCCCGCAACTGGAGGCATGGCTGCGCCGCGTACTTGTGCGCTGGTTGATCCCCGGCTTCCAGTTGACCGACGACATGTACTTCGGTGCAATGTTTGCGGCAATCGGTGCGAACATCCCCGGCAAGCTCATGGCGATCCGTGATGGCAATGCGCACACGCGCTATGCCCACAGCTTCCATATCCGTGAGTTCCTGGCCAGCCACGGCAAGCTGGACACGTTCATCGATACGCTGACCAAGAAGCAGATGCTCTGGCTGTATCGCAACATCCGCTACATCGAGCGCAATCCTGGTAAGCAGGAAACCTTCGATGACCTGCTACAGAACCTGCTGACCGAACGTGGCATCCCGCTGGCCAAGTGGGACATCCGTCATGATCTGGAAGAACAGCCTGAAGATATCGCCCCGACTCCGCGTCTGTTCCGTACGGCGCTGAACTTCGGCTTCAACCAGACCGGCGATGATGTACGCACGGTTGGTCGCATGCTCGATGCTGAGCAGCCTGCGGCAAAGGATAACGCAGCCATCCAGGGCTACGAGGAACCACTGATCATTGAAGCCATTGAAACGGCAGCAATGGACAAGTTCCCGACGAAGGTACTTGAATCGGCCATGCTGGATCTGACCGACTCGATGCCTTTCACGCTCTCGGACACGCTGCTCAACCACTGGATCTTCTGGGGCAACAACGAGCGCTACTCGCCTGTCATCACCGTGCCTGATCCCCGCTCGGGTGAGGGTGTTCGCATGACGGTGCGCAATGCGTTCATCGTTTACCTGTGGGCCTACAACAAGGCTCGTGGCGTTGACCTGATCCGTCTGCCCAAGCTGGAAGCGCGCCACATCCTGCGTGACCCTGCTCCGCGTCCTTCGGAGCTGTGGACCATCGTGGATCGCAAGTACGTCAAGGACAACATCGTAGAGGCGCTCTACGCTGGGCACCCGGACATGATTCCTGCCAAGATCATTTCCACCGTGACCTTCTACGAGGCCTGCCAGGACATCTTCAACTACACCATGCACCAGCGCGACGTTTACGCAGCGCAGGAGCACGAGATGACCCGCGGCATGACCGAGGCGCTTGCGCACCGGTTCTTCTACAACGTCCCCGTCGACTTCGGCATCAATCTGTACTACGAGGATTGGCTGACCGAGAACAACTACCTGATCCACGACTACAGCGTCCTGGAACTGGATCTGTTGGCTACCAACATCCTGCGTGCGGCAACCGGGATGGATAGCACCAACACCAAGTCGGCAAAGGAATTGCAGCAGGCGATGATCTCGCTGATGGAGCAGCTGTCCAGCTACGCCATCCAGTTCATTTCCTCCATCAACTCCGATGCACTGAAGATGGCAGACTTTGCTGTCATCCGACTGGGCGATGACTACACCTCCGCAGGTGACGTCACGGATCTGTCCAAGCTGGCAGTGCGGGTGCTCAGTGCTGACACGTTGGCTCGACATGAAGTTGAGTACGACATGGTCGGGGACATGGTTGAGTTTGATGTAAGCTCCACCAAGTACCACGAGCTGAGCACTGACATGTCTGTCGGCTTTGAAGGTGGTGTGCAACGCGAGGTCACCGAGAACGTGGATGTTCTCAACGTGCGCTTCTCCGTTGTGCAGGAACCGTCCAAGACGCTGGCAAGTCAGATCACCAGGACCACGCTGAGCGCCTTTGCGACCACTGCCCGCTTCACCGCGGGTAACTATCTCAAAGATGACAGCAACCCGTTGTTGGCAATGCCCAATGGTTGGTCGGTGATTCGCCGCATGAACGATGACAACACCGCAGCAGTGTATCCCCATAATGCCACAGTCGCTCGTACGGGTGTGGTGGGTAGCAATGCCAAGGTGCTGGTGACCGCTGTTCCTCCGCGTAACACCGCAGAGCTGGAGCGCTACACCGGAGTCATCGAACTGCAACTGCCGCTGTTGGATCTGGCAACGTACTTCACTGGCGCTAACCTGCGTTGGGATGGTAGTGTTCGCCCGATGGACGTCTACGAGGTTGTGGACTGGCTCAATCGCAAGTACGGCATGGAGCTGTCGCGTGATGAGTTCAACTACGTTGCTATCGCCACCAATGCAACCACGGTGACGATGACAGCCTCGGCCAAGAGCATGCGACTGAAGGGGAGTTTCACTGTCCAAATTCCGGCCAGTGGCTTCCTGAGTAAGCTGACTGAAATGTTTGGCTAACGGCATAAGGGGAGGGGCTCGCGCCCCTCCCTCTATGTCCCCCTGCATCAGACGCTGATTAGGTCAGCGGCTTGGACAGGGTGAAGTGGCCCAGCACACGAGCGGTGAAGACATCCTTGCGGATGGCCACAGCCGTCGCCGAGACCAGGTTGCCGAACAGGGCTTCCAGGTCCACCAGTGCCTGCAGCTTCAGGCCGTTGGCGCTGGCCGTCAGTTCGATGTCAGCCACCGACGGTTCGCCTTCGGTCACTTCCTCGCGCAGCAGGTACACGCCTTCTTCGACGTGCATCTTGAGGGTGACCTCACGGTCGCCGACAACACGCAGGCGGAAGTCGTACAGGCTGTCGATGGTCGCGCCGTCTTCCAGAGCGACCGGGTTGGCCACTTCGAAGAGCACCATGTACTTGGTGCCCGGCAGGACTTCGTGGCCGCCGTTGCTCCACTTGACCGGACCGTCCATGTTGGCGCCCACGCCGACGATGGTTTCCTGGTTGGTGCCGACTTCGTAGAACACGTGGTCCACGATCGACGGATCCATGTCCGGATTGGTCAGCGACTCGGTGTAGGCGTTGAGCACCTTGCCGATGTGCGAGGGCTTGGCGGTCGGGTACTGGAAGCCGCGCAGCGTGGTGTGGGTGACGTAGCTCGGCAGCATGATCTTTTCAGCGATCAGCTCGACGGTCATTTCACCCAGGTAGACGTACGAACCCGGCTTGGCGCGCAGGGTCAGCGTGCCCGAGCCGAACTCGCCCGGATAGTCGCCGATGACTTCGACGTCGGTCGGTTCCAGCTGCAGGCCGTATTCGGCGTTGATCGCATCCAGCAGCGTGGCGTCGCTGATGACTTCCTTGGCGGAGAACTCGACTTCCTGGTCGATGAACATGCGGTCCAGGAACAGGCGCTCGAAGCGCGTGGTGACCGGACCGTACCAGTAGCTGGTCGGCGAAGCGGTGACAGTACAAGCGGTATTGCGCTCGTCCTGGTTCAGGCTCAGCTGCACCGGAGCTGCGAAGATCAGCTCATCGAAGGTGAAGGTGGCGTCGTTGTCATCATTGATCAGGTCCAGGAGGAGTTCCTTGCCCGGCTTGTTCAAGTAATCGATCATTTCTAGGTGCCTTTTCTGGGTGGAGCGGGGATGAGGAGACGCTCACATGATTCGCAAGCGGGGACTACTTTCTGGTGTTAGACGTAGAAGTTGACCGGGAAGTCGATGAAGAAGTCCGGCTTGTTCGGGTTGCGGCGATGCTTCAGCTTCAGGCGGAAGATCATTGCGCCACCGCGATACCACGAGGTCGAACCACCGCCGGTAGCCGAGATGTAGTTGACACCAGCCTGCGTACGAGCCACATGCGGGTAGGAACCAGCAGCCGGCTGAGCGCCCAGCCCCACAGCCATGGAAACGCGGAAGGTGGCGGCGGGGGTGATGGTGGTACGCAGCGGATAGAGCAAACCGGAGTCGCTCTTGAACGGTGCGGAGGTTCCGACCTGATCAGCCAGGGACAACTTCATTTCCGGACCCACGCCAGCTGCGCCGATCTCGATGATGCTGACGTCGTAGTCTTCCAGGATCTGCGAGTTCTTCAGAGCAACGCCATCCTTGGACGCGGTGACCGTCACGGCTGCAGTGGAGGAGCCCTGGTTGCTATAACGCCAGGCCATCTGTCGCACGCCATCGGCGCGGTCCAGTACCTGATACGGCGTCTGCGGGCGAACGTTGCCACCCATGTCCAGCTCGATCGACAACTTCAGATCACCATAGTCCTTGATGAACGAGTTGTAGAAAGTACTGCCGGCCTGCCGTGTGGCGGTGGTCTGGATCGGATTGTTCGGCGAGGGGATATCGCTGTTCGGATAACCGAAGCCGTCCAGATCCGTGACCAGGAGGCGTGCCGCCAAGGGCATGCGTTCCAGATCAACGAAGACGTCGAATTCGCCAGTGTAGGCGAGATTGTCAGCCTTGGCCTTGACCTTGTAAAGTTCCGGGAGATCGCCGTCTTCTTGGGGGATGACGTCAAACTCACGCACATCAAACTTCGTCCCGTAGGTGAAGTTGAGGTGGCAGATGATATCCGAAGCAGTCGCGCCCTTGGGGACAGACACTTCGGCCATCTGGCCGCTGAACACCGTGAGCAGATCGAGTCGGGAGAAATCGACATCGACGTCACGGTTCCAGGGTGAATCAGGCGCGGCCTTCAGGTTGAGCAGGGTGTTGCCTTCAGCAGCACCACCTTCGGGAAGTCCGAAGATCAACTGATCTTCGGAGATCTCGGTCTCGTTCTCCTGATTGACGAGGTCAAGGATCAACTCCTTGCTCGTCTTGGCCAGGGGACAGACTTCCATCAAACTCTCCTACTACTTAAAACGTGGAGGGGATCAGCGGAACGCGGTACGCGTCACGACGATTTCCTTGGAGCGCTTAGTCTTGTGCTTACCACGCAGGGTAGCGATCAGCAAGCCGGTCGTACCAGCACTACCGCCGCCGCCACTGCCGCGGGACATGCCCAGGGTGATCATGCGCGGCTGGATATGGTTCTGAGCGGCCTGGCTGAAGTCCCACTCGAAGTTGAAGCCGGCCGTGGAGCGATAGCCGGCGAGCGTGCCGCCAGTGACGTCCATGCCGAGCGTGACGCCTTCCCCCTGCCAGGCAACCTGGCCATTGGGCTGAACCACCGGAAGCAGCGTGACCTTACCGCGAGTGGAGGCCATCTCCAGGGAGAAATCGTACTCGGCCATCAGCTGGACAAGCGAGCGCTGATCGCTGGCCGTGACAGCCGCCACCAGATGCGGGAAGCGATAGCTGCCGCTGCCGACGGGACTGCCCACGCCCAACGCTGCGCCTTGCGGATCACCGCTGACCATCGTCGGGTAGTTGACCGGGAAACCGCGCACTTCGATTTCCAGCTTCACATCGCCGTTGTCACCGAAGCGGTTCTGCAGGTTGTTGACGATCGGGCTGTCGGTGTAGATGACGTTGTTCATCGACGGGACGTCAGCGTTCGGATAGTGGAAGCCATCCAGATCGGTCTGTAGGATACGCGCAGCCAGTGGCATGCGCTCCAGGTCCACGAACAGCGGGAACTCGCCGGTGTAGGCCAGGTTGTTGGGCAGAGCGCGCAGCTTGTACGGCTCGGGGATGCCGCCGTCTTCCTGCGGCAGCAGTTCGAACTCATCCACCTTGAACGACATGTCGTAGGTGAAGTTGAGGTGACAGATGATGTCAGCCGCCGTGGCGTCCTTGGGCACCGACACCGACACGTCCTGACCGGCGAACAGCGTTGCCAGATCCAGACGATCGTAGACGACATCGACGAAGGAGTTCCAGGGGGAATCCTCGGCCGCGGCTACGTTCAGACCCGTGTTGCCATCTTCCGTGCTGGCAGTGGGGAGGCCGAAGACCAGCTGCTCTTCGGTGATGGTGGAACCGTTCTCGGAGTTGATCAGTTCGAGGATCAATTCCTTACCGGGTTTTGCAAGAGGACAGACGTCCATCTAAGTACCTGCTGTGGTGGGTGAAGCGTGGAGAGATTAACCGGTGGACCTTCCTTGGTCCTAGGTATGGGCGGGTAAGAACGAGGTGATGCTATCAGACCGCGGTGGCGGCAGCCTGGATTTCCAACGTCTTGGCACGACCAGCCTTGCGAACTGCCCAGAGACGGTACTCCATCATGCCGGTCAGTTTGGTCGAACCCTGGCTCAGTCCCGGCCAGATGTTGGTGTTGCGATCAAGCGACATCGCATGCGTGCCATCACGCGGAACAGTGGTGAAGGCCCCGCGACCGAAGTTGTTGGGTCCATCGACCTGCCAGAAACCAGCCGTGTTGTAGTTCGAGGCGCCGGGAACATCACTGTCACGACGGTACTTGAAGGTACGAACCTGCCACTGTTGAGAGGCACTCGCGCGCGAGCGAGTTTCCATGAAGACATCGTAGTCTTCGATCAGCTCGACCACCGTCTTGCCGACGTAACGCAGGCCGACGAGCACGTTCCAGCTGGCTGCCTGCGTCAGGTTGCCATTGGTCTCCTGCCAGGTGGTAAGACGACGCGGTTCGCCGGCAGGCCCGTACTTGACGCCGATCGGGTAACGCGATTGCTGCCAGCCGCCGTTGGTATTGGAGGTACGCAGACCCAGGACAACCTCGGAGTTCTCACCACGATCGTAGCCGAGCTTGTTGTCCTGAGCGCCGCCATCATTCCACGCGCCGTCGACGTCCTTGAAGAACACCGGGTTGTTCAGCGACGGGCGGTCAGCGTTGGGGTACATGAAACCATTCAGATCCGTCTGCAGGATACGAGCCGAGAGCGGCATCCGTTCCAGATCGACGAACACATCGAAGGTGCCGCCGTAGGCCAGGTTGTTGTCGAGGGCTTCGACCTTGTACAACTCGGGCAGGTCGCCGTCTTCGACCGGCGTCACCTTGAACTCGGTAACGTCGAACTTGGTGCCGTAGGTGAAGTTCAGATGACAGATGATGTCAGCCGGCGTTGCGCCCTTCGGAACGGAGATCTCTGCGCGTTCACCATGGAACAAGGTGTTCAGGTCGAGACGATCGTAGTCCACGTCCACGAAGCTGTTCCACGGCGAATCGGGCGCCGCGGTAAGATTCAGTCGGGTGTTCTGCTCGGAATCGGTGGACTGCGGTTCACCGAAGATGAGCTGCTCTTCGGTAATCGCCGAGGCGTTCTCGGCATTCACCAGTTCGAGGATCAGCTCCTTGCCAGTTTTGGCAAGAGGACAAACTTCCATCAGATTCTCCAATTACGCGAGTGGATTGGTGCGGAGGTTGAATTCCATGTACAGAGGCTGTCCGCCCTTCTTCGGGGTCAGGGTCATCTTGACAACAACGAGCCCATGAACACGAGTGTAGGTGGTGCCGTTTGCGGTCTGCTGCCAGCGCGCCATGCCGGGGAACCAGGCATTGTTGGGAGACGGTGCCACCGAGATGGTGACCGCCGCAGCCGTATCCGGCGTAGGCAGGGTAACGATCTGACTACCGACAACAGCGCCGTTCTGGTCCAGGAACTGCAAGATACGCGGTGCCGCCGGATCAGCACGCATGGTGCCGGACTTGATGGTCGGCTGAATACCCGCCTGACCCGAGGAGAACTCCCACGTACCGTCGTACTCGTCAAGGACCATCTGCGCATTGAACGGCTGGTTCTTGCGAGTGGACGCCATGCCGAAGACGATGAGCAGACTCTGGACAGGCGCTACGGCCGACTTCGCCTGATCGTAGGTGTGGTAGGTGATCGACTCATTGCCAGACAGGGTATTGCGCAAGTCTGAGCGGTTGACACTTTCACCAGCGAGTTGAATCGTTCTGCGGCCGAACGTGTACAACATCACCTTGCCGTCGTCAACGGTCTTGCCGCCCCGCAGATACAGTGCGTTGTTGGCAGGGGTGGTGTGACCCGTCATGCCCAGCATGTTCTGACGATCGCCCCATGCAGGATTCTCGTCAATGACGATACCCACCTCAGGCGTTGTACGGAACTTGTACTCCAGACGAATCGGATCGGCCGGACCTTCCTTGCGAACCATCTCCAGGACCATCTTGCCGCGGCCACGGACTCGCGTGGTGATCACAGAGTTGACAGTCTTGGAGATCGACCGCATGGCGGGAAGGGGCTCAGCGGGACCGGGGTAGAAGTCCGCCATGAGGTATCTGCCACCCTGCGCATTGGTACGCCCGGAACCCTGACGACGCGCGGCACCGGCGGCTGCGGTGGCCGCATCCGGTACGATGAAGAAAGAGTCAGCGCGATTCGGATCAACAGCGAGCGTGTAGACGCAGGTGACCTCGTCGTAGCCATGATGGGAACTGACAGTCGTCAACTTGATGTCGTACAGATCCAACAGTTCACTGGCGGTAGCCAGAGTGGTGGTACGATCAGCATGCATGAAACCGATACTGGGGAACATGCCGCCGCGAGGCGTGTTGGTGTACGCGTCGGGTTGTTCGACGATGTACTCGCCAGTCTCCTCATCGAAGGCATGCTTGAAGTTGGTGAAGTTCCGCGTCACGTCCTGACCAGGAACCCACTTCGCAGCGCCCACGGCAAGGAAGGCTTCGAACTCACCATTATTGGCAGTGACAAAACCACTCATCCAACCCTGTTCCTGCTGCGCAGCCGGCGGCGGCGAATAGGAACCAATGGAAAGGAACCCACGGTAGTCGCTATTGCTGTCGTAGTACACGTTGGTCAGGGTGGGCGGGCGATACGGGTAGCGGAACCCGTTGAGGTCAGTGACCAGCAGTCGAGCCGACAGAGGCATCCGCTCCAGATCCACAAAGAGATCGAAGGCGCCCGTGTAAGCCAGATTGTCGTCCTTGGCAGTGATGCGGTAGACCTCAGGGAGATCCCCGTCCTCGATGGGCGTCACTACGAACTCGTTGACGTCGAACTTCATCCCGTAGGTGTAGTTCAAGTGACAAACGATATCCGAAGGAGTGGCACCTTTGGGTACGGAGATCTCCGGGCGTCCTGCGCCGAATACAACACCCAGGTCCAATCGGGTGTAGTCGAGATCAACAGAGTTGTTCCACGGTGCATCGGGAGCAGCGGCGAGATTGAGGGTCGTGTTGCCCTCAGCTGCGCCGTCTTCAGCAGTGCCGAAGATCAACTGCTCCTCTGCAATCGTGGTCTCGTTGGTCTCGTTGACCAAGTCAAGGACAAGCGCCTTGCTGGTTTTTGCGAGAGGACAGACCTCCATCTTTGTTTCCTCAGATTACTGCGCGAAGAGCGCGGTGCGATAGATCAGTTCGATCGGCTTGGCCAGGCCTTTCTTGCGAGTTGCGGTGAGCTTGAAGGTCACCATACCCGTGCAGCAAGCCGGTCGCTGCGTCGTGCCAGGGATAGCCATGGTGGATGCTGTCAAGCTACCGAACATGCCGGTCGGCGTGTAGGGGATACCGATGGTCGCTTCATAGCCAGTGACGCCGTTCTGAATCTTCTGGACCAGGTCGATACGCTGGCCGTCAGTGAACTCGACCCGCAGCCTGGTCCCAAACCGAATGACCTTACTGCTGCGGATGACGCCGCCGCCACCATTCAAGGCGCTCACGGTCATTTCCATCGCAATGTCGTAGCCGTCGAGCAGATGTTCAAAATTGCCCTGTTCAGCCTTGAGCCCCATGAAGAGGCTAAGTACTGGCGCGTTGCGATAGATCGTGTTGTTGTACAGTGCGCCCGTGCTTGTGCAGGTGTAGTACGGAGGGTTTGCGCTGGCGGAGTAACCAGCCGCCTGGAAGATGGCGGCGTTGTTCGTCGATGCCGACCAGCTGGAACGACCGCCCATGAACATTTCATCGTTCTCGGCGATTTCGAACCCATTCCGATTGCCAGTGGGCATGTGGCCAAACGCCCACGTTGCGGGCATGGTTTTGTTGTGAGAGACGACGACGTCACCACCGGCATTGTAGCCGAAACCATTCAGATCGGTCACCGTCAGTCGAGCCGACAGGGGCATGCGATTGAGGTCTGCAAAGACATCGACCGAACCGATGTAGGCCATGTTGCCAGCTTTCGCCGTAACCTTGTAAAGTTCCGGCAGCTCACCATCCTCCTGGGGAACAACGTCGAATTCATTGACGTCAAACTTCAGGTCGTAGGTGAAATTGAGATGACAGATGAGATCGGCGGCGGTAGCACCTTTGGGCAGGGACACCTCCGCGCGCTCGTTGTGGAACAACGTGCCCAGATCGAGACGATCGTAGGACGTATCCACAAACGAGTTCCAGGGCGCGTCAGGCGCTGCCGTGAGGCGGAGGGCAGTGTTACCGCCTTCCAGGCTCTCTTCCACTTCGCCAAAGATCAACTGCTCTTCGGCGATATTGCTCGAATTCTCCTGGTTGACCAGATCGAGTACGAGCAGTTTGCTGGGCTTTGCCAACGGGCAAACGTCCATGGTCTTCTCCTTACGATGCGATGGCGTCGGTGATGATCTCAATCACCTTGGCGCGGCCGGTCTTGCGGGTCAGGGTCAGCTTGGTCTTGATCTGACCGCGGTAGATCGACATGTTCGTCCCGTTGACAGTCGTATTGGTGACCCGCATGCCGGGGAACAGCGCTTGGTTGCTGCTGTCGGTCCGGAACTTGTAGGTGGTCTTACCCGACCCGGAGTTGCTCAGGTTGCCGATGACGACGCCGGTATCCTTGTTGACCAGACGCAGGCGCGTGGCATCGGTGGGCAGGTATTCGACCCGGCACGTAACCTTCTTCTCGCCCGAGCCATTCGGGAACGCCGTCGTGACCTCCAGTTCGACATCGTAACCCTCCAGGATATCCTGGAACTTGTTCTGCTCGGCGGTCAGCTGGAAGCCGAAGGCAACCTGCCAGCTTCGAGCATAACCGAAGTTACTGTGCGAACCGGTGGCGGTACTGATCGGGTAGACGCCATCTGCATTCGGGTCAACGCCAGTGCCGCCGGTGGTATCCCAGCCACCCCTGGTATTGAAGGCACGCACGAACGCCACCACCTCGCCGTTCTTGGCGAAGTTGAAACCCTTGCGGTTGTCGGCGATGCCGCTCGAAACAATGGCCGCAAAATGACCATCCGGAGCCAGGGCATTGCGTTCGAAGATGATGTTGTTCAGGGACGGCGTGTTGGCGTTCGGATAACCGAAGCCATCCAGATCCGACTTGGTCAGGCGGTCGCTCAGCGGGGAGCGGGTCAGGTCCAGGAACAACGCCACCTGGCCGATGTAGCCCAGCGAGTTGGGCACCGCCTTCAGGACGAACTCACCGGGGATATTGTCGGCCGACGGAGCCGGGGAGATTTCCATCTCCAGGTTGGAAAGACGCGTGTCGTACTCGGCATTGATGCGCGAGATGATGTCTTCCTTGGAGGCGCCCTTGGGCACTGCCAGCTCGACCCCGCCACCGAAGTAGCGATTCAGGTCGCGGCGATGGTAGTCGACCTTGACGCTCTTGTTCCAGGGGGCATCCGGATCGGCGATGACTTCGGTACGAGTGTTGGCGTCGCTGCCTTCGATCGGTTCGGCCAGACTGTTGGGCAGGCCGAAGTCGATCTGCTCGCGCTCGATCGTACTTTCGTTTTCACTGTTGATCAGATTCAGCAACAACTTGTCGCTGGTCTGAGGCTGTTCATTTTCGCTCATTTGAACGACTCCATTAGTGGGCTGAGTGGATTGATCGTATCCCTCCTAGGACATAGGATTGGTCTTTATAAAACGACGCCACCCAATCTTATGGCTACCACGAAAACATCAACTCATTGATGCTTTCTTTTCCCCTTAACGGAGTCCTTGCATGCATAGCCAGCCTCCCTTCCCACGCGGTGGCAATCAGCCCCCTGGGAACTTTCCGGATCAAGACAGTTGGAGCGCGGCCCCGCCGGTACATGGACGTCGGCCTCCTGCACATGGTCACCACGATCCGCACAATCATGGCCACTCGCACCCGCGCCCTGATCACCGGCACTACGAGCATTTCCCGCATCAGCATCGCCACCCTGAAGCGTGGCAGTGCCCCGAGCCGATCTTCCCGTACAACAAACCGGGCAAGCATGTCCTGATTGATCTGATCAACCGGGCCAACGAAACCGACTTCTCTCCTGATCAGCTTGAACTGAGTGCACCGGCCGCACTTGGCAACACGCTGACCCAGGTGCACATCACCCCGACGCAGAAGACCGGGTGGTGCAGCAGCGATACCTTCACCTACCATCGCATGTTGATGGAGGCGTATCTGGGCAAGACCCACATCAACCTGCATGTGGACGCCCGGATGACCAAGGAAAGCGTCGCCCAAGCCATGCGTGATCGTTACCGCATCTGGCTGGACATGGAAGACTTCGACGTGGACTTCTCCAACTGCCCGCCGAGTTGGCTGCAGCGTGGTCATTTCCTCGCGCGCCTGCGCTTCCGTCCGAACTGCCTGGTGTGGATCGGTGCAATGGAAGTGGTCCTGATCCCGGACAATCGTCTCAGTGCGATGATCTGCGTCACCGATCTTTCCGGCTTCATCTATCCAGACCATCTCGGTGGACAGGGTCGCAAGCAACTGGCCGAGTCGTACTACCAGGATTTGGAAGGCACCATCCTCTTCCAAAACCTGTTGAAGTATCGTGTCGGTGAACCGGTGCGTACCCACGACGGCAAGTGGCGCGATGGCACGCGACTGACTGGCGACTTCTGGATCTCTTCCCCGCAGGAAGTTGAGTTCAATGTCTCCGGCGCTCGCATCCTGTACAACGGTCGCAATGATGGTCCGTGGCACTGCGGCTGTGATGACTACAGCCATGTACTGGTGATCGAGCTTGGCCCGCTGTGCAAGAACCTGCGCGGCAAGCTGGTCATCCCCTACGACGTGCGTCGTGAGAAGCCTTACTAAGCCTCTGTAGAGAATTACCTCTAGCACGCTATCGTATAGCGCGACTTACGTCAAAACGAACAAAGGTATTCCCACGTGAAAATCATTACCCGTACTGGCTACGGCTGCCTGCGTCAGACCGAGCTGCTGATCGGCAAGCCCTACAAGGCGCTGCCCAACAGCACACTCAACGAGAAGTTCGAAGTACAGGCCAACGTGGTCCCCGAAGCTGGCAAGATACCCTACCTTGGCTACTACAGCATCGGTCAGGGTGGTCACCGCAACGAGACCGGCGCCGATGGCTTCCCGCTGACCAGCCCGATCGACCATCGTCCCACCGACGCTGGCCTGTTCCGCTTCCTGCCGTTCGTCTTGCGTGAGCTGACCAACGACCTGGACAGCGGCGCCCGCAGTCGCTATGCGATGCGCAAGATCATCCAGGTGGATGGCCGCAACTACGTGGCGTACTACCTGAAGAAGATCCCGATGGACTCGGTGTCCCCGGACATCTACTACAACCGTGTGGTCGATGGTCAGGTCACCACGACCCCGTTCCGTCCGGACAACAGCAACCTCAACCCGACCCCGCCGGAGATCCCCAACACCGGCACCGTCACCACCTCGGGCGACTACCTGTCCGTGTCGGCGATCCTGCCGCTGGACTTCACCGCCAACGACGTGGCCGAGCTGGTCAACGCGATCCGCATCCTGTACAAGGACGAGCGTTACGCGGTGATCTCGGAAATCGCCATGGTCACTGCATCGGCCAAGGTTGTCACCGGTCCGGGTCCGGGTAACACCACGATCCAGTACGAAGAAGCAGTGGCTGCACAGATCGCCGCCCACATGACCGGCCACTACCCGGTGGGCTTCACCAACATGGGCTTCAACCTGAAGGTGAACCTGGGCGCGACCGAGCCGATGTTCAAGCCGTCGGCTGTTACCACCGGTAACTAATCCAGCGAGGTTCTCTTATGCTGGTGATGCCGGATCGAGGTAGGGAGTACCGGGTGCTCGGAGTCGACCCCGGTGGTTTCTGTCTAGGTGCAGCAATCTTGGAGATCAACTTCGAGACCTCTACCGTTGAGGTCATCCACGCTGATACTGTCCATACCGGCAATGCTGATGTCCGATACCCCGTGTTGCATGAAGTGCACGGGGGTCGGGTTCCTCGACATCGAATGCTGGAGGACGAGATTGCTTGCCTCCTGCGCACATTCGAACCCAATGCGGTGATTTCCGAATCGCCGTTTATGCGCAAGTTTGCCAAGGTCTTCCATGCGCTGATCGAATGTGTTTACCTTCTCCGTTTCGCACTGCGACAGTTTGATGAATACATCCCGCTGTTGGCAGTGGATCCTCCATCGGTGAAGATGGCTGTGGGCGGTACTGGTAAGAGCGATAAGGACGCAATGAAGCGTCTGGTTTGCAAAGTACCTAATCTTACCTTTGCCGAGGGCATCGATTACGATTCACTGGATGAACATTCCGTGGACGCAATTGCTATCGCCTACTGCCACTGCGCACACCTGCTAGGTTGCGCTAGAGAGGTTAAACCCAATGAAAATGCGCGACGCCGTAAAGGTCGTCGGTGAACTGACCCTGGCGGATTTTCCCTGGGGTCAGCGCATTGTCGACTATACCAACGATTTCCTGGAAGAGGCTGAGGTCACCTTGGCCACCACGGGCGTTGAGCTGTTGGCTGAGATCGGCAAGCTGCCTGTGGAAAAGCAGGAAGCGTTGCTGGCTCTGTCGTTGAAGATTCGCAAGGTCGCCAAGAAGACCGTCAAGAAGGAAAAGAAGCACGCTGGGTTGATCGAGTCCTTGGTCAAGAACCCGCGGTTGCTGATGCTGATGTTGGTGCTCACCGCTTCGGTGGTCATCGCTTTCCTGGTCATCCTGGCGGTCAACGCATCAGCCGTGAAGAACGGCACTGCCCCGGATCAGGGATTGATCGATGCGGTGTTTAAGTTCCTGATTGAACTTGTCAAGGCATTCACGGGCTCCGGAGCTACTCCCACCCCCGCGATGTAGCGCACCTTAGTCTAGCTGCGCGATAAAGATTCAGGTCATATCGCCCCTCCCCGAAGGGAGGGGCTTTATGCCGTTACGGGACTTTCTTGTTGAAGGTGATCTTCAGGCGACCTTCCCTGGGGAAGGGCATGAACTCGGTCGGCACCGCCACCTGGAGGAGGCCGAACTTGGCGCGGAACGACGGATTGGTTGCAGTACCTTCCCGCATGGCGGTGGGTAAGATATCCGTGGCGTAGACCTGCGCCTCGCCGCTGTTCGGAGTGAACTCAAACTCCACATCGCTGATGGCCCAGTCGATCGTCGTGCTATCGTCAGCGTTGATGACACGATCGTTGACCATCAGAACGAGCGTATCCCACTGTCCGGTGTTACCGCCGCCAGGAGTGGCGAGGATACGACCAATGGTAGCTGAGAGCACCTGACTGACACTGGTGGTCAACAGATACCCAAGCGGCTGATCGTTTCGGACCGTACCCGAGTAACGACGGGCAGCGTGGTAGCCGACTCGTGGAGAGCCACCATCGCTGAGACTGTCATTGCCAACGAAGGCCTCGAAGACGATCTTGGTGAAGGGCGGACCACTGGGGGCGTCGTCGAAGATCGGAAGCATGGCGCCGTTGACCTTCTGCCAACCCTTCACGATCGACACCTGCCGACCAACCCAGTTGCCGTTTTCAAAGGACTGGGTAATGAGGGAAGGTTTCACGGTCAACATCTGCCCACTGCGCTTGGTGAGAAAGTCAATCTTCCGAGCCATGCTCCTCCTCCTTACCTTCGCACTGGGCAATGAAGCCGTTGGTGCGGAAGTGATCAGCCGCGGCAGCCATCAAGTCCCCACCGACCTTGTAGGGATGGTCGAATTCCAACACACCGAGCTTGCTCGGATCCCACTCGCCGGTGATGGTGGAACCACCTTCGCAGTAGGAAATCCCCTCGTAGCTGATCTTGTCGTAGACCTGCTCCAAGTTCATGTTGTCCGGCGACTGCCACACGGCACGGTGGGTGACCGCACGCACGCCTACCTTCACATCGTCCTTGGTGGAGGTGACGATACGTGCCTTGTGGCCGTTAACCCGACGAACCATCTCATCGGGGGAGACCATCGAACGCTTGCCCGGAACGACCACGGTCAGGAAGTCGGCGATGGCGATCTTCTCCAACTGTTCGATCGTGTAGTCACCATCCTTGATGAGCACACCGAACTTCGCACCATTCAGGTACGGAGTGGCGTTGACGTAGTCGCGGTCCTTCTCCGGCTGGTTCTTCCAGAGCACCAGTGTGTACACCAGTGCACGGAAGTTGACCGGCTGGGGAGCGCTGTGCAGTTCGAGCTTGTTGATCCGCATGATCGCCCGGTAGATGGTCGAGCCGCCCACCGGGAGATTGGCGACTACGAACATGCCGCGGTTGTTGTCGACGATGTTTTCTTCATCGGCCATGACTTAGGCTCCCGTCTGGAACCAGACCGCACCATCGGGCAGGTTGTTGATTTCCGCCTGGGTTGGTGCGTGGTCGGCCACGACGAACATGGTGATCTGCTCGGAGGTCGGACGACTACCGATGCCGGACTGGATCGCCTGCTGCATCTGGGCGTTCGTCGGACGCGAGGACAAGCCATCGGTCAAGGCCTGCTTGGTAGCCAGATCCTTGGTCGCGTCGCTGATGGCGGTGTTGACAGCCTGCGTGCTCGGCTTGGAGCTCAGGCCCTCGGTGAGCGCCTGCGTGGTTGCGTAGCCTTTCAGCTTGTCAACCACAGATGTCACGAAGTCTTCGATCGACTTCTTCAGTGCCTGCAAGAGGGCGGGGGTGCTGTCGCTCATGATTACCTCTTATTTCCAGATGAGGGTGCCGGGTCTGCTGGGCAGTCCGCCACTGACGGGGATACCTTGGCCGCATGGTGCAATCGACAGTCTGCCACCACCGTAACCAATCACCTTGTTCATCATCAGCCGCTCGATGGCTGAGCCGTTGGTAATGATCGTGCCGATGTGCATCCGCTGAGCGGTATCGGCATACTTGGTCTGGGTGATTTCATATCCCGGACGAGGGACAGTGACCGCGTAGACGTGGAACGTCTTGTTTGCGGGGTTAGCGATGACGTCTGCCAAGTTGAACGAAGCTGGCTGGAGTTCATAATAACGTCCGCCCAGCACCAACGGTTCGACCTGATTGAACGAGACGGTCCACGCCGAGGCCATCTGTGCGCTGGCCAACACGATCCACTTGGTGCGATCTTGTTCGATTGCCCAGTTCTTCATCATCTCAGCATTACTGGCCACAGGGGCGAGCAGCGCCTTGGTAACAAAGTCAGCATCACCGTTGGTGTCAATCATCTCACACAGACCAACGCCAGCCAGCGCCACGATGCCACGCAGGTTGGGCGCGGAGTTGGAGCGACGTGCTGCCCAGTAGGTGCCATCGACCACCTTGCCATCGGAACGACGCAAGGCAAAGCGAGAATCGAAGATCGCCGCTGCGCCTGAGTTGTTGTGGCTGTTGGCCATGCGCAAACCGATCAGGTAAGTATCGGCCGTCTGGTAGGCTTGGAAATAAGCCGACCTGCGGGAGATGTCCTGCACACCGATGGTGTACGTGCTGGGTCCACCGGCTACTCGCACGCTACCAATCAGATCCTTCAGAGTCGGAGTGATAGCATTGAATCGAGCAGAGTTTAGCGTCCATGCATAGACCCACGTGCTGCCGTCCTCAAATACCACCGGGACGTTCAGGATGGGAGGCAGGTCCGCCATCTCAGTTGTGATGATCTCCAACGCCATGGAGCGAGGCACATTCGGAGCCATGGCTGCCACAACAGCCAGTCGCAGGTTCTCCAGCGGACCGGATGCGATGTTGATGGGGATGGATGCCGTCCCATCGGCCGCCAAACGCATCATACCGCCACCGCGCAGTCCGTTGGCTATCACGCCAAGGCTCGTGGTGACCGTGCCGTTGGTGGCCACTACGGAGGCGGGATAGATGGTGTCCTGATAATGGTCAACAACATCACTCACGAACATTCGACGCGTGCTCGGAGCAAAGCCGGTGTAGCTGCCATTGTAGAGCGACTTGTAGGTGAAGCCACTCGCCCCGATGGAGAACAGGGCGTGAGCGGCCGTACTCTGGCCATCGTTCCGACGTCCGAAGCTGTGGACCAGCCAACCCGAGGGAATCGGAACAGGGGAGCTGTTGAACTGACCCAGTGCCGATGGTGCAGGCGGATAGGAGTTGTCGCCAGTTGCCCACTGCGTACGCGGGCAGGTCATCGGCAGGTAGCCATTGACCTTCGGGCTATTCGGACCAGCTGCAGACTTGCCGCGGTTGAAGCGGTTCGGACTGAACTGGTAGTAGCCGTCGGTGAACACGTAGACCGTGCCATCATCTGCCACCGTGAGCGATGCCTGCTGATCGCTGTCCCCGTAGCCGAGATACTCGCTGTTGGGCATGGTGTACGTCGGACCACTGACCGTAGCAGTATCGGCAATGTCACTGACGATAACCTTGGCCGGGGGATTGTCAGGCAACGACCCAGCACCAGCCTTCACTTCGAAGTGAGACGACGTCGGGGTCAACGTGAGCTCGTATTCGAAGTTGAACCGGTGAGTGAGGAAGCCGGAGAAGTTGGTGATGCTGGTACGCCGCACCCCTCGGAAGCATCCCTTCACCTTGCCCGAGACCGGGTCGTAGATCGAGAAGATCGAGGGACGATGATTGACACCCACGAACGGGCGCAACGTATCGCGAGCACCGGGGCAGTGGAAGAACGGCTTGTCCGACACCACCCTGGAAGCGATGCACTCGGTGAGACGATGGATGTTGGCCGGCGTACCAGCGCGAGGCGTTTCGCCGTACAGATCCTTCGTCGTGCAGTTGGCGATGCGGATGGGCTCAACCAGCGCCTGATTGCCCGCGGAGAATGCGGCGATCGGGAAGAAGTGAACAGCGAAGTCCAGCTTCTGGTTCTGGTTGTCGCGCACGTCAGCCATCGTGAGGACGTAGACTCCCTCAGGCTTCAGGATGCACTCGCCACGATGCAGGTAGTCGCCAAACCACGTCGGGTCGATCAGGATGCCACGATGATTGGCTCCGAAGATCGAACCATCCATCAGCGAGATGAAGCACTCACCAAACTCGCCAGTGGCCAGGTTCTGCACCTTACCTGCGATCACACCAGCGCCGCCCTGGAACACGTAGGCGCTCGTCTTACCTGCCGGGAAGTACGGAGCCTTGTAGCGGTTGTTGGTGTAGATCATCGTGCCGCGTGCGGCCGTGGAGGCGTCTTCGCTGTAGCAGAGGAACGCGCCGATGTTACCGCCGTCCGTACCGTTGCGAATCAGAGCGACCGAACCATCCGGCTCCACGTTCATCACCGACCAGCGAATCTCCTGATAACGGAAGGCTGCTTCGAAAGCACCCGAGGTATCAATCGGGTACTCGTTCTGTCGACCGAAGCTGATCACCGGACATGCGTCCGCGGGCAGGGTCGTCTCCAGAGCCGACAGGAGCGTCGGCTTGTCGTAGGAACCCACCTGCGCGGCAGTGACACCGTGCGGGTTGTTGGTGCGCCCTGAGTGCGCCATGAAGCGTTCTACGAAGGCGTAGTACCAATCCGTGAAGACGTTGCCGCCAAGATTGGTAGTGTCATCCGAAGTGATCGCACCATTGGGTTTGAGCTTGGACTTTGCGATAGCGGATGCGAGGAAGGCATCCAGCTTCGCTCGCATTGCCGCCAATCCTTTCGTACTCATCTTTCACCTTTCTGTTTAGTGCCAGCTCAGCGGGACAATGTCACGCGGCGAACCAGCACTGGTGGGGATTGCCGAACCGATGGCAGTGGTCGAGGGACGGTAGTTACCCAGACGCGTCACCTTGACGATGTTCAACGAGGTGATGGACGTCGGACCCGTGACGATCGTGCCGATGAACATGTTGGCCGCCGACTCGGGGACTTCATCCAATTGGATCGAGTAGACCAACTGACCTGCGACCAGACGCACGTAGACGTAGAACGTCTTGTTGGCCGGATCGGCTACCAGATCATTGAGGAACACGGTGACAGGTTCGAGCACGTACTTGCGCCCTGCCAGAATCACATCCGTCGGTTCAGTGAAGGACACATTCCACTGCGCAGGCTTCAGCATGGACAGCAGCACAATGTTGTCAGGCGAACGCGTCGTCAGGTCGTACAGCTCCTTCTCCGTGTCGCCTTCGAAGGTGTAGACGATCTTGGAGAACGAGTCGTAGCCGGAGTTGCAACGAGCCACGCACATGCCGACACCTGGGAACCACTGACGCTTGGCCATGCCGTTGCTGACATCGGAGATGCCGACAGAAACCTTCTCAAACTTGCGGGTTGCCTTGTTGAGCGCAAACCGCCACGTCGGATAGCCGGAGCTACCAGAACGCTGCACATGGCGACCGCCGTGTCCAGTGAGGAACCAGTAGTTATCCGATTCGATATACGACATCGAACCAGCTCGCCGTTGCGTGGAGAGGTTCATGCTGAAGTTGGCGACGTTGTTGTCGAAGATGGTCTGGATGATCGAGGCGTCATCCCACGTCACTCCAGTCACCGTACCGTTCTTGGTGTTCGGCTCGGCCAAGATAAACACCACACCGATGCGTGCACCAGGAGTCAGGTACATTGCCGACATTACCGCCGGGCCAGTCCTGGGGATCAGCCACTCGACAGTGAAGTCTGCTTCATTGCTCGTGAAGTCTGCGCTGAAGGCCGCTGTGATCTTAGCCTTCAGTGCTGCACGCAGCGTGTCGAAGTAGGCCGGGGTGATCGCCAGCGTGTGGGTGTACGTCAGGTCCGAAGCGATGCCGCGGTAGAGCAGTGTACGCTGACCGTGAATGAAACTGACCTGATCGGTGACCATGTAAGACTTGTCACTGATCTTGCACTCGTTCATGATCATGTAGGTCAGTTCGGACAGCCCCACGCGAACCTCACCCAGCTCCTGTCGATATGCCCTCGGGATCGAACCGGGCAGCGTACCGAAGTCCAGCGACTGGTAGGTGAAGGTGGTCTCAAAGCCGACGTCGCCGTAGGCCATGTGTTCCTGCCAACGGCCGGCGGCTGAGTTGCCTTCGCAGTGCACCATCACCTTGCCGTTGCCAACAAAGATGGGAGCGCCAAAGCGACGACCGAACGCCCCACCGAACTGAGGAGCGAAGGAAACACTGGAGGAGTAGGTGACAGGCGTGTCCAGCCCCAGATCAAGAATCTGCGAGACCTTGGTAGAACCGGCGTACTTGCGACGAACCAACTGATGGCTGTAAGCGCCCCACCAGTTCATCTGGGACATCAGGTAGCTAGGCACACGCGTGCCGTTGGCCTGACGGTCGTAGACGAACAGATAGTCCGTGCCACGATCGCTTACACCGCTGCGACTACGGGCAGCCAGTTTGCCGGTGTAGGTGATATCAGGGCCATTGACGGTGACAGTCATCGGTGCAGTGGGTGGATTCACCGTACCGAGCTGTTCGATGGCCGAGGCCTTCTTGTTGACGAAGTCAACCTTGACGCCCCATACCCACACGTTCCACGTACCACGAGCAGCCTGACCGGGTGGGGTCCAGTTGAACTGCATCTGCTGTTCGAAGTTGGCGTGGTAGACACCATCCTCCATCGTCCCATGAATACCAGCGCGGGTATTGTGGGAACGAATCAACGTGATGCTCATCGAGGAACCGTCGGGCGTCTGCCAATGAATGAACGGCAACGTGCTCAGGTTCGAGCTGGTGCCCTGTTGAGTCATCTGCAGGACTTCCTGACCAGTACGAGTGACACCGTAGAGATCGGTGACTTCCCAACCGGTCTCTGCACGGATCTCAGACACATTGCCAGCACGCACCTGACTTTCAGCAACCGAGTAGACCGTGATGGACATACCCGTGTTGTTGTTTCCGCGAGGAGTCAGGAAGTAGATGCGACCACCGTGGTAGACCATGTCCACACGGCTGCAATTGTAGGTGCCGCCTTCGTGCCACTCTGCCGGGATCTGAGCAAGCGGAACCAAGGAGCCGATGTGGGCAGCGTCATCCAGCGTACCGCCGGCCATTGCAAGGAAGACTGCAATCTCACCCGACGGCTTGGATGCCAGCCCGAAGATGACATCACGGGTGGAGCGGAACAACATGATCGGTGCCCAGCCTGCCGAGGTCAGGAACGAAGGCATGTAGCGACGAGAGGTCGCACGAATGGCCAACGGGACAGCCTGGTTGAGCGGATCGAGCACGTAGGAGTAGTAGATGCCACGGGTGCCGCCATCCGTACCTGGACGCAGCATGACCAGCGTGCCATCGTCTTCGATGTTCAGTGCGAGGTGGAGATTGTCCGTGGGCTGGATAGCGCCCTCGTAACTGCCGGACACACCAACAGGCAGGAAGTTCAACGAACCGTAGCGACTGATGGGGAGCACGCCACTGGGGATGCGTCCACCCAACATGGTGTCCAGTTCCTCCTTGCTGTAGGTGTTCACCTGCTCGGGAGTTACCACATGGACGTTACTACGGTTGGCGATATGGGAGGTGCTGATCTCCCGGACGTAAGCGATGACCTGAGCCCGCGTACGACCCATCCACTTCAAGGCGTTATCGCCCTTTACGACGCGATTGGCCTTCGCTCGGAACAACACGCCGAGTCGGTCAAAGAACTTGGTAATAGCCTGCTTGACGGGCGAAGTGTCCATGTTTTTACCTAGTTGCTGAAATAGAAAGATAAGGGCTCTCTGCCCGATGCATAGCATCAGACAGAGAGCGAGACTTATCAGCGTATCCAAAGGCTACTGAGTGCGGTCGGGTCCATGGGCATGCCTTCAGTGCGAGGAATTGCACTGCCAGATGGAGTCTGGGATACGGTGAAGGTGTCCAGGCGCTGTCTCGCCGTCCCGAAGGAAGCGGTGATATTGCCGGAGTTGTCCGCCCGTACGGTAGCCATGTACATTCGGTTGAGTGATTCGCCGAGCTTTTCCGGGGTACAGACGTAGACGGGCGATCCTTCGCTCATCGAAACGTAGACGTTGACGTCCTTGCCTGCGTAGTCTGCCAGTGATCCGAAGATCTGACTCAGACGCAGGGTCGTCGCTCCGATGGAGAAGAAACGACCCAACATCAGAACCGACTGTGACCGGATGGTGAACTGATCCCCAGAGTAAGGCCAGATCAACAACGTGGATGTTGCTGTCCCCAATCCCACTGCTGAGATAGGAAGAATGCCAGATGGGATCAACCCAGCCAGCAACGCATCAACCTCACCGATGCTGTAAGCTCCAATTGCCGCTGCCGTGTCACCGTGAGGATTGCTCCTGTTGGTAATGTGAGCATTCTGCGTGGCATCACTGTCCGTAGTGAGCTTTGCGAGAGTGGAGCCTTCCAGCGTGTCTGCGTTATCCGACGCAAAGGCGGCGGCCCTCTTGGCCGCCGCCAGCTTGTTGATAGCCGTTGGAATACGATCAATGGCGTCCTGCAGGTCTTGCAAGTCCTGTTCTCTACTCATCGTCGTATCCCCTTGGATCAGCCCAGACCGGTTGCAGCGGTATCGAACGATTCGGTCAAGCTTGCGATCAGCAGGTCCATGTCGGCACTTGCAGAACCGAAGATCTTGACTTCCTCGAACGCGCCATCACCCAGGCCCGCAAACAGGCGACCGGTGATCTGGTTGTTGTACATGCGACCGGGCTTGATCAGCTCGTCTGCCGTCTGGTCCGAAGATGCCCAGCCCGAACCCGTCCACTGCTGCACGGCACCAGTACGGCCATCGATGATGGTCGGACGCGAACCGGGGAGCGAGTCGTACAGGAAACGAGTGGGGTTGTTCAGACCCAGATAACCGATGCTGACCGGACCATCGAACACTGCCAGCTCCGGCAGGTCATCCAGCGAGAACGACAGCTGTGCAGCGGCCACGTAGTTCTTCAGGCGCGCATCGGTCGGCAGGATGGTAGCTGCGCCGGTCGAGTCGAGGATGAAGTCCGTGGTGCGTACGGTGAAGACCTTGCCAACGCGGGTGACACGGATACGGCAGCCACCCAACTGGTAAGCCCACCCGGTGTTGCCGGTGATCTCGCCAGCGTTGACGCGACGGGTGTCGTTCTGCACGCCATCGCCCCACTTCAGCTTGTTGGTCGACTTGATCAACTTGCTGTCGCGCTGACCCAGGCAGTACTGAATACCCATCAGGGCCATCGGAGCGGTGGTGTTGCCAGCCGGAACGTGCTGCGTGGTCAGACCAGCAGCGAAGCCCAGCGAGCCACCCGGCGTACGGGTAACCGTGATGGTACGGACCACGCCACCGTCATCGAACGCACCGATCACCAGACCCACCAAGCCCTTGGTTGCCGAACGGCTGTCAACCAGCACTTCGAAATCGAAATCTTCGAAGGTCTCATTGGACAGCAGGCCGACTACGCGGGGACTGGTGCGGGAGTTCTCGGTACGACCGGTTGCGGTGTTGTAGGACCATGCAGCCTTGTCAGCCGCATCACCATCGGGCTCACCTTCGCTGTTGATGGACACGCGCCGGTAGGTGTTCACCAGCTCGGTCGGATCGTCAGCATCGGTCTGCATCGAGGCCAGTTCGGAATCGTTCAGCACGATACCCAGACGACTCACCACACGGCTCAGCGAAGCGCCGGGGTTGCCGTTGTCTTCATCCGTGAAGAGCACCTGACCACGCTTGCCGGAGTAGAGAGCCACGTCCAGCTTCTTGCCCATGGCTGCATCGACTTCAGCGTAGGTGTAAGCACCCACCTGCCCGGCCGAGACTTCGTGCGGATTGTCCTTGCGGTTGGCATGACCATCCACGCCGCCGGAGATCAGCGGCATGACGTACTGCTTGACGCGCAGCGGGGTCATGTACTTGACGTTGGAGGCACCGTCGATCGCTTCCTGTTCGGTTGCGATACCGTAGTTCAGAACGGCGCTGAGGCCAACCTGAGCCTTGGTTACCTGATGCGGATTGTCCAGGTTGCTCAAGTGCGGACCGACCACATCGCTGTCGTAGGCAAACAGCGCCGTACGGAAGCCGAGCGGGGTGACGTACTTGTTGTTGACCGAGGTGACTTCCAGTCGACCAGCAGCCTGCATTTCCGCGGTGGTGGCGATGCCGTAGTTCTGCACCGAACCCAGGCCGACCTGAGCAGCCGACACCTTGTGCGGGTTGTCGGTACGTGCCGCGAAGACGTCGAACACCGTCGCCTTGAAATCACCGACGACGCTCTTGACCAACAGGGGCGTCATGTAGCGCGTGTTCAACGTGCCATCGAGCGCTTCCTGCGTGTTGGCGATCGCATAGTTCTGGACAGAGCCCAGACCCACTTGTGCCTTGGTCACTTCATGCGGGTTGTCCTTGCGACCGCTGTGCGCCGAGACCACGTCGGTCATCTGCGCGGCAATGGCCTGCTTGGTCCGCTGCGGCGTCATGTAGGCGGTGTTGATGTCGCCCGACTCAGCCTGCTGTTGCGTTGCGATCGGGTAATCCTGGACCGACCCCAGACCCACCTGTGCCTTACTGACACGATGCGGGTTGTCGTAGTTGGTCACGTGACCGCCGGTCAGTTCGCCGCTGATCTGGTTGACCATGTAGCGAACCAACAGAGGCGTCATGTAACGGTCATCACGCTGACCATCCAGAGCTTCCTGCTCGGTAGCGATCGGATAGTTCTGCACCAAGTTCAGGCCAACCTGCGCCTTGGTCACTTTGTGCGGATTGCCGAAGTCGTTGGCATGCGTGGTGAACAGATCACCCACCTGCTTCTTGATGGCCTGCTGCGTACGCTGCGGGGTCATGTAGCGGGTAGCCGACGTGCCATCCTCAGCCTCGCCTACCGTGGCGATGGCATAGTTGAGGACGTTGCCCAAGCCAACCTGCGCCTTGGTAACACCGTGCGGGTTCTGCTTGTCCTGGAGGTGCGCTTCCAAGCGCTGATCCAGAATGGCGTTGACGCGCAGCGTGACGCCTGCGGGAGTCATGTAGCGCTGATTGCTACCGCCGTTGCTGGCTTCGGTGTCAGTTGCGATCGGGTAGTCCAGCACGTTGCCGAGGCCGACCTGGCCCTTGGTAACCTTGTGCGGGTTGTCTTCATCGTTGGCATGTTCGTCGAACAGAGTCCGCATGGTCGTGATGCGACCGTCCAGCTGCGAGATCTTGTTGTTGACGTGCGCGATGATGGCGTCTTCCACAGCACCGGAACCGGTCAGGATCGCAGTGACCATGTTCTCCAGAACGGGGATCAGGTACTCGAAACCGTAGAGGTCGCCGATATCGTGGAAGTGGTCCGAAGGCGCGAAGGTATCGGGCAAGCCGATGATCTCGCCCCAATGCACCGGACGGTTGTCGATGTTCAGGTTCTTGATGGCGTCTTCCAGCGCACCAGCCGAAACACTGAACTCACCGCCCACGACCTGATAGAAGATCTCAATGTCGGAGGGGACGAGGGTGTCGGTGATGACGATGGCGCAGCAGACTTCCAAACCCGTAGCGAACGATGCATCCTGGTAGAACTCGGTGCACACGTACTGCGTTTTCGGATCCAGCACCTTGCCGGTGGATTTGACGCGGACCTTCAGCCCTTCCGTGTAGAAGGCGCCGTATTTCGGAACGATAACACGATTCTTCCGGCTCGCCGTCGTCGCACCAATTGCGTGCGGCTCCGCCTGAACCAGATTGTTCGTGCTCCGCCCGGTCAGGTCCAGGGGATAACGAATGATAAGCGAGGGCATGATGACTCCGTGAAAGCTTGGCGGGAGGGTTACTCCCGCCTAACCGGATGAAAGAACTTATGCGGCCGTACCGATGGCGACGTAGCTGTAGCCCTGAACGCCGATACCGTCCCAGCGGAAGCGGAAGGCACTGGTGTTGACACCGTCCACCGTCTGCAGGGAGCGAGAGGGCGAGCCGTTGGTCACGTCGTGAGCCTGTGCGACAACTGCCGGACGGTTCGAGAAGCCACGCATGAACGGGATCACCGAGTTGTTCGCCTGGGTGTTCATCCAGCCGAAGCAGACAAGGATCGGACCGATTCGTGCGTAACCACGCTGACCTGAGCCGTAGTTTTCGTACTGACCAGAACCATCGCCGATGCCCAGCGAGTTCAGGTAAGCCTTGATCGCATCTGCCGGAACATAGCGACCACCCGTACCGTTGGCGATATCCCACTGGGATGCCGCCGGCCAGTCGTTGATGTTGCCCAACCCAACGTGCCACTTGTTCGTGCCATGCGGGTTGTTGCCATTGCCGACGTGCGCTGCGATGTTCGGGTCAGGCTGCGCGGTGGTGTGGACACGCCCCATGTAGGTCGCATCGACCGTTGCACGGATTTCACCACCAGCCCATTCCAGATAGATCTGGTTGCCACCGTTGTTGCGGACCTGCCGGTAGTCATCCACCGAACCAAGACCGATCTGGCCCTTGGTTACGCCGTGCGGGTTATCCCGACGGTTGGAGTGCTGGTCCGAGTAAGCCTTGGCGCGATTCTCTGCGGCCACAGCAACGGAGTCGGTCTGGGCGATGGTGTAAGCACCCACCTGCGCTGCAGTTACCTGATGCGGGTTGTCACGACGTGCGACGAACGGATCGAAGACCGTGGTCTTGAAGTTGTCGATCGCTTCCTTGGTACGCTGCGGCGTCATGTACTTGACGTTGGACGCACCAGCAACCGCTTCCTGTGTCGTGGCAAGGCCGTAGTTCTCGACCGAGCCCAAACCCACCTGCGCCTTGGTGACAGCATGCGGATTGGTCTTGTCGTCGATGTGCTTCTGCAGCAGCTTACCAGCCTGCTCCTGGATCGCCTGCGACGTCCGCAAGGGCGTCATGTAGCGGGTGTTGAGGATGCCGTCACGGGCTTCCTGTTCGGACGGGACGGCGTAGTTCTCCACCAGTGCCAGACCAATCTGAGCACGCGTGACGCGATGCGGGTTGGTGTAGTCGGTGATGTGCTCGTCCAGCATCGTACCCGCTACTGCCTGCACCAGCGCCTTACCCGACGCAGGCGTCAGGTAGCGGTTGGTCAGCGCAGCGGCAGCTGCTTCCGCATTGGTAGCCGGCGGGTAGTTCTGCACCTGACCCAAGCCAACCTGTTCCTTGGTAACCTTGTGGGGGTTCTCCAAGTCGGTGACGTGGTTGAGCAGATCCTGCCCGACGCTCTGGGAGATGGTGTGCTTCAAACCTGCCGGAGTCACATACAGGTTGAAAGCCGTACCAAGCAGCGTGGCGGCGTTGTCGGCGGTGCCGTAGTTCTGTACCAGGCCCAATCCGATCTGCGTCTTGGTGACCGCATGGGGATTGTCGCGACGGGCAACGAATGCATCGAAGTCCGTGCGAATCTGGAAGTTGATGGCCTGCTTGACGCGCAGAGGCGTCATGTAGCGATCTTCGGCCGTACCCTGTTCTGCCTGCGGGCGGGTCGAGATGCCATAGTTCTCCACCAGGCCAAGGCCGACTTGTGCCTTGGTGACCTGGTGCGGATTGTTGCGGTTGCCCAGATGCTGGGAGAACTCATCGCTCTGTCGGGCATAGATCGCATCAACGACCTTCTCCAACACTTCGACGGTTTCCTTCATCCCGATCAGATCGTCCATGTACCACTCATGGTCGGTCGGGGGGAAGCGCGTCGGGCGATCATCCACCTCTTCCCAGGTGGTGATGCGCGGATTGCCGAGCGCATTGGCGACGATTTCAATCGCCTTCTGCGGATCGATAACCCAGTCGCCGCCGACGGTCTGGTATTCGGCCAGCTCGACCACACCCGCCAACTGCTTGTTGAGGATGGTGATGGAGCCGTAGACCGGCTTGGCAGTGGAGCGGGAGGCACCGATGAAGAAGTGCGTCGCCAGCCAGTCCACGCCGTGAATCATTTCCCGGCGCGCACCATTCGCCTCACGGAAGAACACCTTCATGGTGTCCTTGAAGTACGGTGCTGCCTTCGGGATGAGGAAGTAGTAATCCGAGCTATTCGGAGGGGAGATGACCTGGAACTCGTTGGTCACCTTATTCTCGGGCTTCGTCCCCGTCGGGTCGAAATCCCATTTGACCTTGTTATCCGGCATGGTGGACTCCAGCTATGCGTTGACGCTACCTAGGTTGTTAAAAATTACATGCACCATACCATAACGGGACGGTCAAGCCTCTGAGGTATCGTATAGATTAGGCGAAGGAGCCAGTGATGCCCTACACGTACAAAGCCGCCCGCGTGCGTGGGCGTTTGAGCAGCTCGGTCTGGGAAGATATCGACGCCAGCAACATGGCAATCGATGATCTGCTCACTGACTACTCCAAGGTCTACCTGACCCTGCGGCACCAGTTGATCGATCACGATCTGTTCTTGCTGCTCTCCGACGCGCAGGAGATGATCCCCAACAAGATCCCCTCCTACAAGGTCAACGAGTGGCTGGCAATGATCGGCGATCGCACGTTGCCGACCAAAGACAAGATGCCTGATCCCTACTACGGTAAGCTGCGTTACAACGACGCCTTCCGTGCAGGCTACGGTATCCAGCCCACCGTCGCCACGATGCATCACGACTCGGACCTGCCCACCAGCGCCAAGCCTGACCTGATGCTCACCAAGTCCGGCGTGGACTACATGGAGATGCACAAGTACTGCTTGGCTTCTGTCAACGGTATGTTCCATCCCACTGCCGCTGGTCCGGATGGCTTCTACATCCTCGATGGCGCACGTCAGGGTCGCATTGCCAACGAGTCGATCGTGGGTCTGTACAACTTCAAGCAGCTCGGCGAGATCGAGATCATTCCGATCACTGCAGACATGCTGTACAAGACTCACCCGCGTCAGGAATACAAGACCTCGGTCAACCTGCAAATCCCCAAGTCAACTTCGGGCAAGGCGGCGCTGCTGGTAATCGGCGGCTACCTGCACGTGCTGGACAACAGTTACAAGCAAGTGGGCGATGGTCTGATCAAGATCGACTTCGCCAACCTGCCGTGGCTGGAGCGTTACTACGAGTCGCGCAAGCTGCTGGATCTGAGCATGCTCAACTTCAGCGAGTCCACGGTCAATGTCAATCAGCTCACGCTGGAAGACCTGTACAGCGAAGAGAACATCATCGCGTACCTGACCATGGCCAACTCGTTCGTAGTGCTGGTGGATACCGAGCAGCTCTACATCGATCGCCACTTCGTTGAGAAGACCGGACTGAACGGGCGCTACATCTCCCACATCAATCCGGACATGCCGCTCTTCGGTGGCATCGGTCGTGTGTTTGAATACTGGCCGGTTGAAGAAGATGGTGACTACGTTCTCCAGACGTTGGACAACACGGTGGACATGTTCACCGCTCGTACGACCAACTGGAAGACGCAGACCTCCATCGACGACACGCGCTATCCGAAGAACCCGTTCTTCTTCTCCAAGGCCTTCTTCCTCGAAGTCGGTCGTATCGACTAACGGCATAAAAGCATAGAGCCGGGCTTGCGCCCGGCTCTATGCCCTAACCTGGAAGAAGTTCTTCTTTTAACCCTGGCCGAGGACGTTGGACGTCTTCGGCTGATTCAATTCCTGGATGGTGCGAATTACCTTGCGGGTGTCTTCGCGCATCTGGGACAGGTCGTATTTCAGCCATGCAGGGCATCTGGCGATCACCTGCGCAATCAGAAGATCCAGATCAGCGCCACAAAGGGCACCCAGACATGTGAGGTCTTCTTTCCGGTTCTCATCCTTCCACACCAGTGGAGTGAGGAGTGCAGGAAATTCGAACGCTTGCCCGTTCTCACGGACCAGTTGCTCGAAAACCGTGTTGAGCTTGGCCATCACCAGCCGGTCCATGCGCTTGCTGGCGGACAAGTGCATGTAGAGGGTGACGGCAAAGATCACTTGCTTGACGTGCAGAGAAACCGCACGCGAGAAGAAGTCACTGAAGAAAGATCCCAGCGATGACTTCATCGACGTGGTCATGGATCCACTGACATTCATGTAAGGTGTCTCAAAAGCAGCTTCAACGTAGAAACTCCCTGCCCCCTTGGTAGGAGGCAGGCCCTGGTTTAACGCGGCAGCAGTACGAGGTTGGAGTACGGGCTGGAGTAGATCACCGCATCGTCAACAGTCTGCACGACCGTGGCGAAGCGGAAAGCCTGACCGGATTCTTTCCACGTTACAACCGTTACCTTAGGCGACAGTTCCGCAATCGCACTGAGGGCATTACGAACAGCGATATCCTGACCCACGGTCAAGCAAAGCTTGGCTTCACCCTTGTGAGTATCCGTGTCGAAGCCGACGACGGCGTCGATGGATTTCAACGATCCGTTGATCTCTGGGAGCAGCTTTGTCTTGCTTGCGGACTTACCGGGAGTGGATACATAGAGTAAGTCGGTAATGTCGGTGTAGACCATTCCCGGCTTCTTCTCCAATGTCGCTTCCAGCACGTCCTCCAGAGTACCGAGAACTTCCAACGCCCGGAAAGCCATCCGAGGCGGGTTCAGTTCTTCAGTCAGCGGGAGATGGCGAGCTGTGTTAGGCGACTTGGAGTTCTGGTCGTCATCCTGACGAATCTGGTAGACACCGCCGACCAGCGAGATATCCAGACGACGCGGATTACCACGGGTCATGAACGTATCGCCATATTCCAGCAGGTCGTTGTACACGTCCTTGTGGAGGATGTTCTTCAGCTTGCCGAAGATCAGCGAGTTGGCTGTGGAACGATCGACCTGGTTCTGGTAGGTACGCACCAGTTCCATGACCGGATCAGGTTCCTTCAGGAACATCACGCTGTAGCACGAGTTGGCAATCGGCTTGCCGTGGTACTCGATCTTTTCCTGCAGATCGCAGGTGTAGTAGATCGTGCGCCCATCCTTGGATGCGTTCTCGGTGCTGATGTGGGTGTTGAACAACCACCCGGTCTGGTAGATCAGACGATTGCGATCGTTGTCCCGGTTCCAGTAACCCTTCCCCGGTGTGAGGTCTCGTACCGTGAGCACGACCCGGTTGACCGAGGCCGACACTGCACGTGTTGCCAAGCTGTCCGCCAGATGGTTGCCGAGATTACCACTGTGACCCTTGACCCAGTTGTAACGGGTCTTGGTGCCACCATCTTCGACTTCACGCTTCAGGGCGAGCAGCTGTTCCCACAACTTTCGGTTAGGCACTTCATTGCCGTCCGGTCGCATCCACCCCCGGCTCTCCCAGCCCTTGTGCCATTCAGTCATGCCCTTCAGCACGTACTGACTGTCCAAGTGCATGGTCACCGCTTTGAGCCCGTGGTCACGGACAAAGGTGAATGCTTCAATCGCTGCCATCAGTTCAGCGATGTTATTGGTAGATCCGTCCGGGAGCGTCCCGAAGAAGTCGACGTAATCGACGACCGAAATCGAGGGCTTGCCCGTTGCTTTCATTTCGTAGCCACCCGCTTCCGGGTTGGCCTTCGGACAGCCCGAACCTTGCTTGGGCGCGTCCAGAGTAAAGGTGTAGCCATGAATGCCCCAGCCGCCAGGGCCGCGTGGTGGCATGCACCCGCCGTCGGTATAGAGAACCGCGTGGGTAGCTTTGATATCTTCGTTCTTCTCTGCCATGTCAAAACCGCCGCTAGTATTCCTATCTGATTGGTAGCCCAGGTAAAGAAATACTAGCGACGACGTGGACCCCCGGTATCAAAAGGTGCAACCACCTCATGGCCGGTAGCAGAGGAAGAGACAGGCGGAGCGGGTGGGACTTCATCTCGCTTCAGAGCCTCGATCCTGTCGACGATCTGCGAGGTTTCCGGAGTAGCCTGAGCCGCCTCACGCCGAACCGCTGGTGTCTTACCGTCCCGAGCCAACAGGGCGTTGGTCAGATCAGTAACGATGATCAGCGACTCTGCGTACTTCGCCTCAAAGCGTACAGACCTCGTACGCTCCAGCTCAAGATCGCTGGACAACGTTTTGACTTTCCCCTGCTCAACCTCCAGCTGGTACTTCATCAGCTCACTCTGATGGTAAGTCGTACCTGCCGCAGTGTTGTAGGAGATGACCTTATCGGCCATGTACAAGAACATCAAGAACAGCAGGATGTTCAGCACAGTCATCGCGGTGATGATCTTGTTCTTTCGGACAACCTCTTTCAGATCAGCATTGCCCAGGACCACTTCCTTCAGGAAGGGCCAGATGGCGAGAAGCCCCTTCAACAGGCTGTACAGCATTTTACGTTTCCCCAGTGGGAGTAATGGTATGGCTTCTCATATTGATCTTTCTCCAAACTTCAGCACCGAGGTGTTTAGATGCTTAACCTGAAGGGCTTCCTGGTCATTGGACCAATGGCCGACAACGCACCCAACGTCGTGGCTGACTTCGGTGAGATCTCCGCCAAGGCGCTGACCTACGCAACCGACCGTCTGCTCTACACCTCCCCTGACGCCAAGGGCGTGGGGCTGGTTGTCTTCCAGAGTATCGATGAAGGCACCGATGGCACCATCGAGCCACCGTTCGATATCCACGACAATGTCCTGAAGATCGGCGCGTGGTGCTACAACGCATCCGAGCAGGGCATCATCACTGGCACCCGTGAGGACTTCCTCACTGCCTTGATGAACGAGTGGGGCGACAAGATCGACAACGTCACCTTCGGCGACCTGGTCACCGATGGTACGCGCTGGATGCCGGAGTTCCTCACCTGGCAGTTGACCGCCGGTACGAACGTGCCCGAGAACCGTCTGAAGATCTGGTTCTCCGACAAGGCCTTCCGCCTGCAGTACGACGCGTACACCATCCGCGTGGTGCCGCCGATCGACAACCTCGATGACTTCTTCGCCGATCCGCTGGACGTGCAGGCGCTGGTCAACCTGCGTACCGTCAGCGAGACCCTGGAACGTGTGGATGCAGCCACCAACGGCTCCCCGTACACCACCGTTCGCGCCGACGTGTTCGACTACCAGGATCAGTTCGACCCGACCTTCAAGGTGCCGACGAACTGGACCACGATCCACTACGGTATCGCGGGCAACAACATCGACACGATCAAGGAAGAGATCGTCAAGCACATCCTGGAGAACTCCACCCATCCTCGCGAGGACTGGGTCAAGATCTTCCCGGATCTGTTCACCAGCACCGAGTTTATCATGATTCCGAACTGGCTGCAATACGCCACGGAGAACAAGACGAACCAGGCTGGCATCTACTCCCCGATCCTGCGTCACCTGGACGGCATGCAGCTGGCGCGCTGGGCGTGCAAGAGTCCTGGCTACAACGAGGACCACTTCAGCACCTATGGCACCACCTTGCCGGTGATGTTCAAGTCCATGTCGCTGATGGTGGTGGGTGGCCCGGAGAACCGCAACGGTACGTTCCTGCTGACGGACTACGTGAAGGACTACATCAACGTGCCCTCCACGTCGATCGACTTCTCGCGCATGTCCCCGGCAACGCGTGAATGGGTCCATCTGGTCTCCACGCTGCTGACCGCGGCTGAAACCATGACCGAGTTCTCCGACGTTCCGCAGAAGGTCAATCGCCTGATCCGTAACGGGGTCATCTACGCTGCTGCCAGCTTCAACAAGGTGCAGTATCTGGTCGTGGCCAAGGGCTGGCTGGAAAAGCAGACCGTTGAACCCGTACCGCAGCAGTGAGGTGATTGATGGCAAGTATCCTTCCGCCCATTGAAACCCAGGGTCAGTTCGAGCTTCGCGCTCCCTGGGCTGCAGATGCATCCGTGGTCTACACGGTCAAAGCAATCCGTACGTTCCCGGAACTCCTCCAGGCTGACATCGACATCTTCGCTGATTTCTATCAGCCGATGGGTCTGGTGGAGAGTGACTACTTGGCTGACCAGTTGGGCGATGCCTGCATTGTCACGCTGATCTCGGACAAGAAAGCCACGATCAATGTCCCGGACACCTACATCTCCAAGTACCCCGATCAGGACATCGTGCCCTACATGCGCACGATCTTGGCCGTCAACTTGGGGATGGTGCCGCGCGACATGCCGTTGCAGTTTGTAGTTGAGCAGGTCTCTGCCGCTGTTTCCTCGTCGTTCGGCGTCATTCCTGCAATCTCCATTGCCTCGGCACCCTCCACAGGAGTGGTAACCACGACGCAGCATGAAGCACTGGAACGAGTGCGCGGTGCTGCGGCTACCAATCGTGACACCACAGAAGCTCGCTTGATTGCCGCCAACGCCGAGATCGCTCGGCTGCAGGTGATCATAAAGGACTACGAGCGCTCGATCATGGAACAGACCATCATCGAGTAACAACATACGGGGAGGGGCTCGCGCCCCTCCCCTATGCCGTCAGGTGTACTTGAGGTTTGGTGCAGTGACGCTGGTGGTAGCCTTGATTACGTCAGCTTCGATCGAGCCGCCAGAGATCGTGCCGGTCATCTTGGACGTGCCAGTCACCACGAGATTGCCGATGGTGGCAGTGCCCTTGACGCCAAGGTTCTGGGCGATGTCGACGTCACCGCTGATTTTGGTGTTGGGTGCCTCCACCGTAACCAACTTGGTTTCCATCTTGATCTCATTGCCAGCCGTCATCTCAATGGAGTCTTTGGCCTTCATGAGGATCTTCTTGCGGTTCAGCTCCACCAACGTCTTGTCGGCGTTGAGCATGCGCAAGATCGTCTCCACCGAGTCGAACTCAAACTCGTTGCCCTTCTCATCGGCGATGAACATCGCGCCGTCTTTGAGATTGAGCTGAACGGTGAACACTGCCTTCTCGCCGTTCTTGGCAGAGTTCTCCAGCATGATGTACTGACCATGCGAGGACATCTCCAGGAAGTAGCAGAAGCCTTCCTTCGTGCCGTCTTCCTTCTCTTTGCTCGTGCCGGAGATGGAGTAACGCACCGTCTCCAGCTTACGCAGGTTCAGGTCGAGGTCCAGACAGTGCCAGTACAGCTGAGGGGCATCGCCGAACTTCATGACGATCAGGCGCTCACCACGGCGTACGTTGGGCGGGGTCTGACGATTGCCGCCACCCAGGTTCAGCCACTGAGCGGACGGGGTGATGGTGCTCTCGGTCTTTTCGGTGTAGGCCTTACCTTCGCCGTCCACACCTTCGACTTCGACCTCGTTGTTCTCGGCAGTGATTTCACCGTCAGCCATCGGGAAGCCTTCCACCAGCCACACCCGCAGTTCGGTTTCAGGCTTGAGGTCTTCATCGGTTTCGATGGACAGGTTCTCTGCCGCGTAGGCGAAAGAGTGGAAGTGAAAGCCAGAGGGCAGTTCACCGAGATTGCTGGGAGCGGCGTCAGCCATGGAAGTACCTTCGTATTTAGTTACGCGGCGTTCTCAGGATATGTAGAACAGCGCGAAAGGGTTCGTATGCGAATTGAAAAGGTCGAGCTCGTAGGATATACACGTCTCGCAACGTTGAATAACATCCACGAGTTCATCTATACCCCCACCTCGGATTACCAGCTGATCCTGGGGACCAATGGGTGCGGCAAGAGTTCGGTGATGCGTGAGTTGTCCCCGCTCCCGGCGAACAAGGACGACTTCGTGAAGGGTGGTCGAAAGGTCGTCCACCTCACCCATGAAAACAGCTATTACATCTTCACCTCTCTGATGACGGGTGGCACTGGCAAGCACAGTGTCCTCAAAGACGGCGTGGAGTTGAACACCAGTGGACTGGTCACTCTCCAACGTGATCTGGTCAAGCAGGAAGTGGGACTGGATCAGGAACTGCATGATCTGCTCACCGACCGTATCCGCTTCAGTCGGATGAAGGCCAACGATCGTCGCCATTGGGCAACCCGTCTGTCCACGGCTGACTACCGCTACGTCATGGTCAAGTACAAGGAGTTCGCTACTCGTGCTCGTGACGCGGAAGGTTCGATCAAGGAGTACGAGCGCCGCGTGATCCAACAGACCACCCGTCTGCTGGCACTGGAGGACATGGACAACCTTGATACCCGCATTGCTGACCTGACAGCAGAGTTGGTTGAACTGTTCTCCCAGCGCAAGTCTGACCTGCCGCATTTGAACGCGGTGTGGCATCAGTACAACAACAGCATCGAACAGATCGAGCGTGATGCCAAGGCATTGCTGAAGATCAACTCGTTCTTCCCGGCACAGTACAGCTTCACCAACGTCGAGCAGATGCAGGCGCACATCCACAAGCTCCAGGAAGACCTCAGCGGCGCACGGGGACGCTTCGACGTATACTCCCGCGACTACGCAGACATGGAGACTGTGATACGCGCTCTGGAGGAATCTGGGGCAGACAGCTTGGACAAGCTGCGCGAGATGCAGGACAAGCTTGGTCGTGACATTGCAGCCATTGATGAGCAGGTCATCAACTTCTCCAATGCAAGTCCGAACAAGAACACCCTGTCTGATTCCCACGACGTCATCAACACCTTCGTGGATATCTTCTCCAGTCTGCCGGACAACACCAACCGCTACTACACCAAGCAGCGGCGTGAGGAAGTGCGTACCGAGCTGACTGACCTGAAGCGCCAGATCCAAGGCGAGGAGAACAAGGTCGCCTCGGTTGAACGTCGAGTCGAGATGATCATGGCGGCCAAGGATTCCACCTGTCCCAAGTGCGGGTATGTGTGGAAGGAAGGTGTCAGCGAGAACGAGGTGGAGGGTCTGCTGGAAAGCAAGGCCATGCTGGAAGCTGGCGTGAAGATCTTGGAAGGGCGCTGCGTTGACCATGAGCGCTATCTGGAAGAGATCGACACGATCGCCTTGCAGTACACCCGCTACACCAAGCTGTGCCACGACTATCCGCGTCTGTCGCCTCTGTGGGACTACGTGGCAGCCAACAACTGCATGTCCTCCAATCCCAAGATGCACTCCGGGATGATTCACACGTGGATCAACGAGGCAACGCTGTTGGTGGAACGTGCGCAGAAGGCTGAAGACCTCGATCACATCCAAGCTGCTCTGCGTAAGTCCGACCTCACCGGTGGTGGGGAAGGTGCGCATTACAGCAAGCGACTGGCTCGACTGGAGCAGGACATTGCTACCACGTCCAACGAGATTGCACACCTGAGCAGTGAGATCTCCTCGCTGACCACGGTCAAGTCTCGTATCGACGAACAGTTGGCGCGCTTTGCTGATCTGACCATCCGCATGGCTCAGGCCTACGAGCATGTGCAAAAGCTCGTGGAGATCGAAAAGAACAATGGCGTTGAAGGGGTGATCTCTACCCACCAGACTCAGCTGGCAGCATTGCAGCAGAAGATGACGGAGAAGATCACACTGACGGCGATCATTGAAGACCTGAAGAAGGCGATGGAGGAAATGGAAGTCCGTCGTCGGGCGCTGCGGATCATCGAAGAAGAGCTCTCTCCCAAGAGCGGCTTGATCGCTTCGCTGGTGCTGGGTTTCATCAACGCGCTCACAGATCACATGAACTCTGTCATCGCTCCCATCTGGGAGTACGACATGGCCATCCAGTCTTGTTCGATGGCAGAAGGCGATCTGGATTACAAGTTCCCGTTCATGGTGGCAGCTAACAGCAAGGCCATCAGTGACGTGTCGGAAGGGTCGGATGGTCAGGTGGAGTTGTTTGACTTCGCCTTCAAGTTGACGGCAATGGTTTACCTCAACCTGCAGAGCTACCCGCTCTGGCTGGATGAGCTGGGCAAGTACTTCGATGAGAAGCACCGGTCCAACCTGATGATGTTCCTGAAGAGCGTAGTGGATGATCGCACGATCACGCAGGTGTTCCTCACCTCCCACTCGGCTACTCAGTACATCACCATGAACCAAGCCCAAGCCTGCGTTCTGAACCCGGCCAACATCGTGGTGCCTGAAATCCACAACGAGCACGTGGTAATGCACTGAAGGAGAAATCGATGGCAACTGATTTTGTGGAAAAGAAGTTCACGGCAGCCGAAGTGGCTGCCTTGCTCACCTCGGCCGATGACATGGGCGGTGGTCTGATCAACATCTTCGGCAACGACGTTGCCAATGTGCTGGTCACCGAAGGCGCTGACACGGAGAACATCCGTAAGCACTATCGCGCCACCTTGCAGGCAGTCAGCGAAGGGTTCATGGACCTGCGTGCCCCGAACGTACAGATGACGGTCTTCGTCAATCTGGTGCGCCGGATCATCCAGTCCACCCCGACTCCGGTCACCGAGATGGACAAGAACATCAAACGTCTCTTGTCGCGCTGTTACTTCACCAGCACCTTCTCGGCAAGCCTGTTGAAGCACATGCACTTCGATCGCATGGCCCAGAGCCAGTACGTGTACATGGTTCGTGATGCGGCATAGAGGGAGGGGCTTCGGCCCCTCCCCTTATGTTGTTACTTGTAGACGCGCTTGAGGTGGTCGAAGCCTTCGCGGTAGGCGTTGGCTGCCAGCACGGCGTGGTAGTACAGCGTGCTCAGCGCTTCGGCACGCGAGGCCAGGCGCCAGCCCATCTCGGCCATGACCTTCAGCTGCGGACCGGAGATGCGCTCGAAGCCCGGCTCTCGGTTGGTGATGCGCTTGGCCAGCTCACGCATCAGTTCGTCGGCACGGTCGAGGAAGCCGTTGAGCTTGCTCAGGTCCAGCTCGTTCATCATCAGCGCCAGATCGTTCAGACGGGCACCGGTGCGGTCGTAGGAACCGACGTTGGGATACAGCGAACCGAAGGGACGCGTCTTCAGCTGGTTGCTGCTGGAATCGGAGAAGCAGGCCAGCAGGCCCTGCAGGGTTTCGGCCGGTGCCTTGTCCGAGAGCATGTTGTGACGGCTGGAGGTGACGCTCTGCAGCTTGGTCGGTTCACCCAGCATCTCGCCCAGCCAGCCCACGCAGTCCGGCAGCTCGGTCACGGCAAAGCCGCAGAGATCCTTGTAGGCCTTGTGGAGCTCTTCGACCATGGACGGGTAGTCGCTCACCAGGCCACGCGGGATCGGCATCTCCGCCACAGCCAGCGAGGTGTAGGGGAACTTGGCGACGAAGTTGTGGATGGTCAGCGTGTTGAAGCCAGCACGCACCTTCAGATCCTTGCTGAAAGCCTGCTTCAGGTAGGCACTCACGCCCTTGACGAAGGTGTCAAGGCGGCCGGTGAAGGCATTGAGATACTGGTCCCCGTTCATCGACTCGGTCGAGATATGCTCGCTGAGCTGGTGTACTTCTTCCAGGCTCTGTTCTTCTTCGGTGTCTTCGGGCAGATCGATGTAGTTCATTCGAGTTCCTTGACTCAATGTTGAAAAGGGTGCGTGCGGAACGCTGCTCATAAAAATAAACGTACGGACGCTATCGTTTGATGATTTCACAGACAACAGGTGTGCAAAAATGTCGTTGATTGGTGGCTTTACCCAGGCTCCGGAATTCCGCCCGAACCTGAACATCGGTGCGTGCCTTGACATTCCGACCGGCAACTATTTCAAAGGCATCCACGATGAGATGATTCTCAACGGTGGCCTGAGCCATACGACCGGCATCGTGGCGCGTGCGAACATGCACAAGTCCTCGTTGATGCATCACATGTACCTCACGACCCTGGACCGACATCGTTCGGCTGAGGGCAACTCTTATGACACCGAGTATTCGCTGGGCAACCCGCGCTTGATGTCGCTGGCCAAGCACATGCCGAACATCGGCGGCCGCAACCTGTTGGCCGAAGGCCGACTGAGCATCACCACGCCTGCCGAACAGGAAGGTGACGAATGGTTCGAGACCGTTCGTGAGATGATCGAAACCAAGAACAAGAACAAGTCGTTCCGTCAGCTGACCCCGTTCGTGGATTCGCAGGGACAGCAGATGTCGTTCCTGTACCCGACCCCGATGGAACTGGACAGCATCAGCCAGTTTGAAGTCTCCACGATCACCAAGAAGCGTGAAGACAACAACATCGGCGCCAAGGAACAGAACCCGCTGGAAATGCACGCGGCCATGGCCAAGAGCCAGATGGTTCGCCAGATGCCGAAGCTGGCTGCGGCCGGTGGCATGTACATCATGATGACTGCCCACGTTGGCGACGTCATCAACATGGATCCGCACAAGCCGGCACCGAAGAAGTTCGCCATGATGAAGGGCGACGCCAAGGTCAAGGACACCCCGGAAAAGTTCACCTTCCTGCTGAACAACTGCTGGCACATCACCCGTGCACAGCCGCTGATCAACAAGCTCAACGGCACGCCCGAATTCCCGCGTGGTCCGGACGATGCACTGAAGGGTGACACCGACCTGATGGCCATCTCGATGGTCAACCTGCGTGGCAAGTTCGGTCCGTCCGGTCTTCCGATCGAACTGCTGTGCTCGCAGTCTGATGGCCTGCTGCCGACCCTGAGCGAGTTCTACTACCTGAAGAACTCCGACGGCTTCGGCCTGGGTGGTCACGACCGCGCGTACTTCCTGGACCTGCTGCCGGATGTGAAGATGCAGCGCACCACCGTTCGCGGCAAGTGCGGCGAAGACAAGACCTTGCAGCGTGCGATGGAGATCACCTCCGAACTCTGCCAGCTGGTCAATCTGCGTCACGACTTCGACCGCTCGCTGCTGTGCACCCCGGCGGATCTGTACAAGGATCTGAAGGAGCGCGGCTACGATTGGGATGAACTGCTCAACGGTACTCGTGGCTACTGGCTGTTCGAGAACGATGAGAAGATCGAACCCAAGAAGTTCCTCTCCACGGCCGACCTGCTGCGCATGCGTAAGGGTCTGTACAAGCCGTGGTGGTACGACGGCGCGGCGCGTTAAGCGCCGCTTTCATGAGACAGGACAATGCGTTCACAATTCCCCGAAGTGGTGGAGAAGCTGATCAAGATCTTTGATCAGCACGGACGGGGGCTGCGCGATGTGCAGCTCCTGCTCAACGACACCTGCCCGGCTGGCTGGAGCCATCTGAGCAACGAGAGCATCATCGAGGCAGTCAACAAGAACCTGCGCATCAAGCTGGGTCTGTTGGCTGTCGATACCTTCGATGCCCGCGAGTGCCTGATTCAGGAAGACTCCGTGGGGGACTGGGTTTACGGCTTCAAGACCTACGTGATGCCCGCGCTGGTAAAGCACGAGCTGGTCTGATGGTCAACACAAACGAATCGCAAGCGGACGAGCTGAAGGTCATCGTTGCGGGTAGCCGTGGCTACTCGAACTATGACTTCGTCCAAGCGCACTTGAAGCTTCTGCTCAAGCGTCGCGGAAAGTTCACCGTGGTCAGTGGCTTGGAAAAGACTGGCCCGGATATGTTAGGCGTTCGATTCGCCAAAGAGAACGACCTGAAAGTTGAAGGCCATGCTCCGGCATGGGACGACCTGGAAGCTCCGGGCGCGGTGATCAAAACGAATAAGTATGACAAGCAGTACAACGCCAAAGCGGGTATGGACCGCAATCTCGCTATGGCGCAAACTGCCAACGTACTGGTCGCTTTCTGGGACGCTAAGTCCCCTGGCACTCGCAACATGATCATGGAAGCGAGGAAGCTGAACCTGGAAGTGATCGTGTTCATCGTGAACTTGGAGAAGTAGCGTGGCGACGAAAAATCGTAAGGCGGCCGTTGACTTTTATGTCGACGTGCTCACTGACATGCTGGGCAGTCGCGAGCAGGCCCTGTGGCACAAGGAGAACCTCCTCGACCCGATGAGTGATGAGGAGTTCGACTCGCTGATGGCCAAGTATGCCAGTGGCGAAGAGATCGCCCCGATCATCGTGCCCAACATGACCAACGTCAAGTTGAAGATGGAACGGAATCTGGCCGTGGCCAAGAAGCACGGCATTGCGATCTTCCAGCGCATCGAAATGACCGACGCCGTTACTGGCGTGACGTTCATCACCCCGAAGGAATACATGGTGGTGGACATGCCCGTGCGTCTGCAGGTGGAGCAGCTGGACAAGAAGATCAAGATCCCCGAAGACAACAAGCACGTCGATGAACGCACTGGTCAGCCGACTGGTCCGTCCAAGGGCAGCTCGGTGTCCTTCCCGGAACTGCAGGTCATGTCTGCCCAGGGCTTCAACGCGGCGATCAAGGAACTGCTGCGCTGGCGTGGTGGTGATGAGATTGGCTTCCAAGCCATGAACCGTCAGATCGTGGACAACGGCACCGTGCGTTTGGAAACGCTCGCTCGACTGCCGACCAAGGTCAAGAGTACCGAAACGCTGGGCGCCTACCTGATGGCTGCTCATCTGGACAACAATCTGAATCTTTGAGGTAGCTTTCCATGGAACGCGTGCAATCCTTCGGCGAGAGTGTCAACGCCATCTTCGATGCCGTCTTTGTCAACCAGCTTCGTCTGGCCGGACAGGGGCGCATGACCGAGAAGTACTTCGGCACCCTGATGGAGCAGCTGGAGGAGTTCGCCCATAACTCGAACGTGGCTCTGCTGCCCAGTGGCGACCAGGCGGTGATCGAGCAGTGGGTCGAACTGCGCGCCAACATCGACATGTTCAAGCTGATCATGAACATCACCATGGAGCTGCGCTTCCATCTCAGCTCAGTTGGTCAGTGGAACGATGTCGTGGGAGCTATCTCCCGTGCGGCAAGTCGGATCGCCCATTCTCCGTGGATTGAGTCGGAGGATCCCAGCTATCGGGCCCACTCCCGCAGTGAGGAGGAGCTGCTGAAGCTCTTGGACGAGAACCACTGGCTGGTGGCTACCCAGTTGCTGTACTGGTCCTTGCAGCGTGTCATGGGTGACCAGCGTGCCCTGAAGATCTCCTTCGCGCAGGAACAGGAAGATGAGAACAGCAAGTGATGATATCCATCACCGCATCCACGTAATGCTGGATGTGCTGCTGGACACCCGGATCGCCACTGTGGCAGGGATCAATGGTGAGGCTGCTGCACGGATGCTTGGTAATCCCGAGTATCTGGAGCGCCTCAACGATGACATGGAAGCCATCACCGAAGGGGCAGTCACCAACGCCGCCTACCGTGATGCCTACGCCAAGCGTGATCTTGTCACCCTGGCCTTGTCTCGTCCCACTGGGGCATTCAAGGCGCTGGATGATCTGAAGCGCTCCCTGGCTGCCAACATCCCCAATACTCCCTTCGCCGATGGTTTCGCTTTCGAGATCAACGTCTGGCCTTACCGGATGGACGAAGATGAGAAGCGCGATGTTGAAACCGCTGTTGCTTACTGGCTCGGTGCGCGAACCAGTATCAAGGTGGTTGACATCCCGATGGCCGACCTGACCCCTTACCGGTTGTCCGGTGGGTACAGCGCCGTGTTCCTCTACTCGCTGGACGAGTGGGCAAGGCTGCACGGTAAGGAGGCAATGCATACTCCCATTCGTGATGTGACGCTGTTCTGTCCGCGGCTTTACAAGGACCGGGCGCTCACCATGGAAGAGTGCATCATCGCCCCGGATAGTTCGGCACTGGATCCCTTTGCCGAGACCGTGAACATGTGGCGTGACTTTGTGGGCATCGTCTTTTTCCCGGCGGCCGTCTACTCGATCATGTCCTAACGGCATACAGGCAGGGCGCAAGCCCTGCCTGCTGCTATACCCTTAATGGGATCCGATCTCTTCTTCGACCGGTGCCTTGACACCCTGTCGCTGCATGCGGGCAGTGAACTCGGAGTAGTTCTCCGACGACACACCCACTTCAGTTTCACCTTCCACGAACACAGGTTCGGGAAGACGCGATGCGTCCTCGGCCTCGTAGGCCTTGCGACCCTTGGCCGCGTTCTCTTTCAAGAATGGATCGGTGGAGCCATCGTCCTTGAACATGCGCACCACTGCGCTTGCCACCAGACGATCGTTCTCTGCACCCTTCTCCTGGATGCCGAGCTTCTTCTTGGTCAGTGCCGTCTTGTCCATATCCGACAGGGCCTTGAGCACGACCGCCCCGCCTTTCGGATCTGCGGTGAGGTCAACGTCCTTGTCTTTGACCAGTTCGATGCGCCGTGCCTGGGTGTACTTCAGGATGGCATCGTCGTCACCGGGATCGGATGGCATGTAGCGATCAGCCAGCCGTTTGCTTGGTTCCTGCATAGCTGTTCTCCATTGAAAAAAATCACAAGCCTATATCATTCATGGGAAGCTGCATTCAAGAGGTTACATGAACATCTTCAAAAGTCTTATCCGGAAGCTCGGATTTGGCAGGCTGCGGGAAGAAGTAGTGAAGGATCGCCTTCAAAAAGAAGCCACGCCGCTGCTGTATCGCAACAAGGAACTCCTGGCTCTGCTGGAACCCTTCGGGAAAGAAATCCCTCGGTCCGTGCTTCGCCAGACAAAGCTCACCACCCGCATTGATGGGATGGAGGCGCTTATCTCTTCCTTGATGCTGACAGCTCACGGCATTAAGACTGGCGACGGGTTCCCGCCCTCCGCCGTCGTCTCCATCCAACGCGATCCCGAGTTGCGTTCGTTGGAGGAGTTCCTGGTCACCATGGACGGTCACGTCCTGAGTGTCAACGAGGCCCTACCGATGCTGCATGAGTTCTACGGTAGGCTGATCAACGCAATCGAAACCAAGAAAGAAAACGAGGGGTACTTTCAGCGCGTTAACGAGAAGTTGTTGGAGGATGTGGCCGAAGTTGTGGCCGCGTTTAGCTTGATAGCCAGAAAATGGAGTTAATGTCGAAGTGATCGGCATCTTCTGTTTCACAATGGCCCTGGGAATTCCCGGCAGCCATGACCGATAAAATCAACCGACTGCTATCACTTCCTGACAAAGGAAGAATGAAGGCGGTAGGTGAACTGACGCGTCTCTGGCGGGAAGTACTCGCAGAGCGGCAGATCGGTCCGTTACACTGGGGCAAGTTGATGGTAGACCACATCAACAAGTCTCACGGTCGTTCCAAAACGCATTCCAAACAACGGTCAACCGAGCGTGGCAATCTCAACAGGCAGTTGGCTCAAAACAACCTGTCATGGAGAATGTTCCGGCGTGCGATCCGCTTCTTGAACCCCAAAAGATCGTGGGTTGAGTTTCATTCGGAATGGGATGAGGGACCGAACACAGTGATCTCCTTGGACATCTACAAACGTCCTGGGGAAAATCTCGTGCCGGTTAAACCCTCTGGAGAGAAGTTTGATTTCGGAGAAGAGCTGCAAGATGTCGAGCGAGACCCCCGCAAACGAAACAGTCGCTCCGGTAACTGACGGTGAAGATCACATCAACATCTATACCGGAGGTAAGACCAGGCTAGGTCGTTTGCTGAGTAACCTGGCTCCAGTCGGCTTCATCCACCCTACCCACGGCAAGTTCGATACCGTGGAAGGGTTCTGGTATTGGGCGCGCTCTGGCTTCATTGAAAAGTACTGGGATGACTTCTCCACCGCAAGCGGCTTTGATGCCAAGCGGTTGGGTAAGACGCTGCCTCGTGTCGAGGTGGACGACTTCCAGGACCAGATCAAGAAAGTCATCGAACTCAAGATCCGGCAAAATCAAGAGCTGCGCGAACTGCTGCGAGAGTCGACCCTGCCACTGCGTCACTACTACTGCTACGGTAGTGGGGACAAAGTGAAGGTCATCGATCTGAGCAAGAAATACTCGTGGCAAATCGAGCACATCGACTCCATCCGAAATGCACTGAAGGGAATTACACGAAATGACTGAGTTCAACCCGAACCGCGAAGGCGTCGACCACATCAACATCAACCGCAACGCGCGGTCGGCGTTGGGTCGTCTGCTGCATCCTGCATCCAACCTGCCGTTGAACCATCCCGAGCATGGGAAGTTCGCCTCTCTGGAAAACTTCCGGATGTGGATCAACACAGGCATGTCGGTGATGCGGCTGCGTCACGTACCGGTGAACCGGGCAATCGAGATCGCCAATACCCTGCCCCGTGGGAACATCACCGCCATGGTGCGTGAAGACCTGCTGTGCGAGGGCCTTGGCTTCAAGATCGAGCAGAACGCTGAGTTGGCCTCGCTGCTGCGTGACTGCAAGCTGCCGATTGTCGCCTATCACGTCCATCGTGACGGCGAGAACAATCTGGTGGTGAGCAACTACGCCCAGCCGTTGGATTGGATGTTGCAGCATCTGGCACTTCATCGCCACTGCTGCTAAGTAACGATGGCCCTCCTCCGCAAGGGGGAGGGTCGTTATGCCTTACTCTTTTTTTTTGCCTAGCTTATGACAGTTCCAGGGAATCACTGCTATGGCCAAGCGCCTTACCGATACCATTTTCTCCAAGGGCGCCAAAGACAAAATCTTGGTGGCTGATCCGTACAAGATTGCCGATACCGTATCGCGCAACAACATCGTCTCCAAGTTGGGTGGCTTGGCCGGTGGGCTCACTGGTAAGCTTGGAGCCTTCGGTTCCAAGATTGGAAAGCTGGCTGACGTCAAGGGAAAGATCTCTGCTGTCAAGAGCAAGATCGACGCAGTCAAGAACTCCTCGGCCCTGAAGGCAATCAAGGGCGGTATTGCCACCGTCAAGAAAGGCGTGGAGACTGCCCGTAAGGCTGTCGGCATTGCCAAGAACATGGTCAATGGCGCCAAGCAGATCAAGAAGAATCTGCTCGACGTCAAGAAGAATCTGGCGAGCGATGTCAAGGCTGGCTTCGCCGGCGGTGCCAAGAACTTCCTGCGCGAGAATGCAGGGTTCATGGGTGATCGTCTGGCCAGCTCTGTCTCGGAGAAAGGCTTCAACTTCTCCAACCTGAAGGACAGTGTCAAGCAGGATGCGCTCACCAACACCAACCTGCTGAAGAACAACCTGAAGGTCATCTCCAAGGACTCGTTCGGTAACATCAGCGTTTCCCGGTTCAAGGATAAGGACGGGCGCGAGTTCATCGATTCGGCCAAGGGTATCAAGGCCATGACCGGTGGCAGCGATGACTCGATCAAGGTCGTCGACTTGGAAGCTGAGCAGGCTGTTGCCACGGCCACTGGTAAGGACATGGTTGCCTCTGGCATGTCCAACCAACTCAAGGACATGCTGGCCAACATCGAGCCGGAGAATCGCAAGGAAGTTGTCCTTGGGATCTTCCCTCAGGCAGTGGCAGCCTCTGACCTGACTGCGATCTGGTACATGCTCTCTGTTGTTCCGGGGAAGGTCATCTGTGCCCGCTATCCGGATGCGGCGGAGATGATCATGCGCAACTACCGCAAGCCGGTGCCGTGCACTCCCGAACAGGAGCAGGCCGAGTGTGCTGTTCTGCGTGACGTGCTGGGCCTGATGCAGGAGAACTGGTGGTACGCTGATCGCAACGGTACTGCGGTCATTGACATCACTGCTTTCGCTGAGGCCAGTCCTGACGCCCTGTCGGTCTTCCGATGGGATGAGCGATTCGAAACGGCCATCCTGCTTGCTCCTCTGTTCCCCAACCGGGCGATCAAGGATCAGGTGCTGGAGTACTACCCGTTTGTACCCGAGTTTGGTTGACGACATAGAGGAGGGGCTTTCGCCCCTCCTCGTATGCCCTTTACGGACGATCCGTACCACGGTACAGAATGGAGATCAGTCGACCAGGCTTGGAACCCAGCGCATGCATACCCACACGCGACGGCGAGATCCAGTTCTTGCCAGCAACCATCTGACGGGTGATCGCCAACTTCAGGCGACGGCCAGCAGTCGTCTGGTCCTGCAGCGACAGACCACCCAGCAGTGCCATGTAGTCGGTGTACAGGTTCTCGTCATCCCAGGTGGAGCTCAGGCCAAGGACAGCCAGTTGACCCAGTGCCTCACCTGCGTTGTCGGTGCCCGTGATGCCACCCACAGCGTTACCCACCGCCTGACCAACCGGGTTACCAGCAGCCATCTGACCCGCAGTCACAGCAGCGGTCTGCTGCCAAGAGTTCTGCGGGGCGATCGGCATGAAGAACACGGTGGACAGATCGACCAGCGAGAACGCTACGTCCAGCTGCAACGGCTCGAAGTCTTCCGTGAACCCGACGTTACCAGCGCCGTGACTGACAGAGATGTTGTCCATCATTGCCAGACGCGACTGCATCATGCCGCGGCAGTACGCCTCACACAGGAACGGAGAGGTGTAGGACTGCTTACCGGTAGCCAGCGGAGAGCCACCAGCCAGGATGCACGCCAGAGGCACGTACAGGTGCAGCAGGCGAGCCATCTTGTTGCCGTAGGCCGAGCGCAGGGTCAGGGTGAAGTCCAAGCGAGGCAGCGAGGCACGTGAGGACATCCAGACCTTGGGGATCTCGATCTGAGCATTACCCGCCAGTGCTGCAGCGCCACCAGCGCCGAACTGCTCCATGAAGCCCTGAGCCGCATCGGAGACAGCGTTCTTCGCCGCACCGAATGCCTCGCCCACCATACCGCCGACAATCTTACCGTCAGCAAGGTTGGTTCGTGCTGCACGATTGGCCGAAGCAATGGAGTTCAGCTTCTGGGAGATCTCCGACTCGCCGGCTTCATTGGAGATGCTCAGCTGCGTCGGACCGGTGTAGTCAACACGCAGACCAAGGAACTGAGAGCCGTCCTGATTTTCGCCATGGAAGAACGAGGTCATCGAGTCCCACCACTTGGCGGGCTGATTGTTCTCGTCGTAACCGGCACGACCACCGCCCTGCTCCACAGCGTCAGCCTTGTCCAGAGCAAATGCACGATCAGCTCGGGTGGCGTAGGCTTTCAGGTAGGCGTTGGCTGCTGACCACTTCTCATCAACCAGTGCAGTGCCGCTATTTGGATCTTTGAGGAAGTAGCTCTGCGGATTGGTCGGGGAGATGTGAGCGCCGTAGACGTTCTTTACTGCAGCACCGAAGCGTTGCAGGAACGGCGTGTCCTTACCTGGAGCGTCGTCGTTGAAGCCCTTGCCCAGGTAGTTGTTGGACATCACCTGGTCGAGTTTCTCATTGAAGAGATTGGCCTTACGCTGAGCCTTACCTGCGATCCAGTAGACGTCGATACCGCCCCACCGATGGAAGATGTCCGGCTGTACCTTGTAGTACGCCTTCATGTCTTCGGAGGTGAAGGTGGACCGGTCCTTGGCCCAGCGGGTCTGTTCTTCCACGGTCATGGCTCGGGGGATGATCCCCATGTTCACAGCCAGACCGTTGACGATGGTGTTGACCGCATCCCAGTACAGCGGCATTGCTTGGTTCAGCGAGTAGAACCGGCTGGACGGCTTGCCAAGCATGTAGTTGAGTGCACGGTCAACCATGATCATTGGCTGGGCAGGCAGCGTGGCCACCGTACCAACCATCTTGCCAGCCTCGTACATGATGCCGGGCACACGACCAGTGCGCGCCATGATTGCCATGCCGGGGCTGTACATATTCGCGAAGAAGTTCAACAGCGAGTTGAACTGGGGAACACCGAAGCGCATGTAAAGACGCTGCGATCGGCTATCGATGGCTTCTTCATACCAACGACCCATGCCCTTGTTCTCAAAGCCCTTGGCACCGAAAGCGGTGATGCCGTATGCCTTGACGTCCGCAGTACGGGTCAGCTGCGGTGGGGGATTGATGACAAAGTTGCCGCCCAGAGAGGTATCGGTGAACCCGAAGTCCACCTCACGCAACGTACGGCGTTCAAACTCAATGTCATCCATTTTGTCAGCGGAGACGATGAAAGTCTGGCGCATCCAGTCGCGATCGTGACGGTGAAGGGTTGCCATCTTGGGATCTCATGTAAAAGGAAAAAGTAGGGGCGGAGGACAACCTCCGCCCCATTCCACTTTATGCCACGTCGCTGCGCAGGCCGAAATCAACCACGGGGGTCGAGTTGGACTCTGCTACCAGAGTAGCCTGACGTCGAGCATTCTCTCGCTTGGCGCGAGTACTCTGCTGTACCATCAAGCCATCCTTTTCCACTGACTTCGGTGGCGGTGCAGCGGGTGCTGCTTCTGCGGGTGCGGCTTCAGAAGATTGGGCTGGCACATTGAGAGCTGCCGGGTTGTTCCCAATCTTGGTACTGATGTCGCGCAGGTGACCTTCCATGGCCTTCATCACGTACAACTGCTTGTTCATGATTTCCATCACGCTGCCGGTCTGAGCCGTCTGAGCACTCTGAACGGCACGGCTGTTTACGTCGGCCTCGTAAGACTGACGAACCGCAGCCTGCTGCATCTGAACCTGCGGATCGGAGTTGGTCGTACTTGCGCTGACCAAACCGACGCCACCTGCACCCTGGTCGTTGTAGGCCGGGTTGGACGGACGGGGAGCATCGACGAACTCACGCGGTGTTGCATTGGCACCAGCCGGAGCCGCGCCTGCCATTGCCAGCGCAGGGTTGGGAGCACCGGTAGCCGAGACAGGCATTGCACTGGCCGTGTAGCTGGCCGCCTGACCCGTATCACCTTCACCACTACGAGTGTTGAAACTACCCGCACCGATGGCCGCAATGTCACTCGCACCGTAACGATGGCCCCGTACCAGCTTGTCCAGATGGGCAATCACGCCACCCATCGTCTTGGGACGACCATCACGCTCGAAGTAGATGTTGCGGTTGGCACTAGCCGCTGCAGGCATCGCCTGAGCACCAATGGCCTCTGCGGGGGACCGTAGAGCACTGACAGCGCCACCGGCACCCATGAAGTGCGCCATGTACAGATCAGTATCCGTGGGTTCACGACCGACACTCTTACGCAAGTGAGCGGCATTCTCCCTCAGGAACTCGGCACCCATCAGGGCATTGGCACGCGGGTCGAACTGATGCGCATCCGGCGAGATGCCGTACTTCGCACCGTACTTCTTCAACATCGACTTCCAGGTGCTGTTGATGAACTGATACAGACCCTTGGCCGAGGACGTACCTGCACCGACCTGCGGGCGGAAGCCCGACTCAATCGACGCCATGGTCATCATCAACTTCGGATCCACGCCAGCCATCTTTGCAGCCGCCACGATCAGCGGACCGATCGCCTTGGCACCCACAGCGCCCGGAGGCGGCATGGGCAAGTCGTTGACGTTGCCACCGGTTCCGTTACCCGGATGATCGACCGTCTGACCCACAGGACTCGGGTTGGAGTAGTTGCCTGCCCCGTAGCCGGTGTTCATCATCGCTGGTGCGGCACCCATGCCCATACCCGAGCCCGGCTGGTAGGCCGTGTTCATGTACGAGTACGGAGTGGACGCTGACGCATTCCCCGCGCTTGCAGTACCGCCACCAGCAGACGCTCGTGCAGCCGCCGCCGCCGAGTCGGCCGTAGCCTGAGCGGGTGTGGTGTTGTATGCCGAGTTGGCCTGCTTGTTCTGGTTTGCTTCGCGAACAGCATTGGGGTCAAGACACGCCATGCCACCGATGATGGCCAGCTGGAACGGACGAGCCGCCATCTTCTCGTAGAACAGCTTCATCGCTGCCTGCGAGTTGGTGATCGACTTCTGGTTACCAATACGAGCACGACCCAGGCCCAAGAGAATGCAGCCCTGTGAATCAGCCTTCTTGCCGTGCTCTGCCGACCCTGCCGAATTACCAGCGTGGATCAGAATCGCCGACCGACCCGGCACACCGTACACCTCGTACGCCTGACCGAAGGAACTGGTCTGACGCTTGGCACACTTGTAGACGCCCGTGGGAATGCACGACACCCTCGATGCGTTGTCCTTCCATGGCAGTTCCAAGGTCTGGAACACCGTGCCGTCTGGCAGCTTCAGCGTACCGTAGGTTCCATCCAGATCCGACGCCTCACGATCAAGAACCAGCTGCATCGTGCCGTTGAGCATGATGGGAGCCATCGGAGGAGCCATCATCATTCCCTGACCCGGCTTGTACTGCATGTTCATGTAACCACCGCCAACGGCCAATCCACCGACCGATGCTATCGGCCTACCGTTGGCGTCGAACCCTGCGGTAGGCTTGCCTTCCGTAGCGCCTGCAAAGCCCGTGGCTGCAACACCGGTGGGAACACCCGGCACCTTCCCTGCCTGCTCAGCCTTGCGCTTGGCATCAGCAATGTCGGCATCTTCCTGACGACGATCCATCCAGTCGTTCAGAGGAGAGGTCATCATGCTCATGCCCGGAGCCAGTGCCATGGAGGCATCAGAGAGACGCTTGGCGCCACTCATGAATCCACCAACGCCCGAACGGTCCTTGTCAATGCGAGCCAGCGCCAGGCTCATCGAGCGATCCACGTCTGCAGCCGAGATCTTCAGCGGTTCGCCGAAGGGACCAGCCATGGACTTGTAGATCTCCGGATTTACCTTGGAGCCTGCCTTGACCAGCTCCACCTTCTTGTCCTGATCCAACTCATCGTCGGCGTCGTTCAAGTTGGTGGTCGGTGCAATGGCCTTCATCGCCTGGAACCAAGTCAGATAGACCGGCTTGAATCGGCGAGTCAACCACACATCGAGCAGGTTGCGTTCTTCTTGGTTGTTGGTGAACCAACCGTCGTCCAGGCCGAAGTGCTTGTACACCTCTTCCATGGAGAGTTTCTCCGAGGAGATATCCAGCTGACCGTTCACCATCTTGGTGTGCGGTGCAACCATCTGCTCGAAGTCGACGATCTTCTCCACGTTGCTGGCATCGCCATAGGCCACGCCGTACTGTGCCATACGGAACGCACGGACCGGGATGTAGGTGCCGTACTTGTACTTCTTCCACGCCTTGTAACCGACGTAGCCAACAGCACCCACCACAGCCGCACCGATCAAGACCGGCAGACCAATGGTTGCCATCAGACCAGCACCAGCCGTACCGGCCACAGCACCGCCTGCACCCACGCCACCAGCAGCTGCCGCAGTACCTGCCGCAGCGCCACCACCGGTCAAGGTAGAGACAACGGAGGTTGCCATCAGGCCAGTGGAGACCATACCTGCGGTATCGGCCACACCGTTGACGACCTTACCACCAGTGGAGTCATCGCCACCCAGCTTGTCAACCAGATAGCTACCACCCAGACCCATTGCCACACCAGCAGCGATGCCACCGACGCTTGCACCACGCGGACGGAAGCGACCAATGCCCCTGCGGAGGAAGCCAGGAGCCCGACGTGCACCGGGGATCGGAGGCGGACGAACTACTCGCGGTGTTGCACCAGTGCGAGCACGGGCCGGAAGCCCACGACGACGCCTGGAACGAGCAATACGGGCCGCGCGGTTACGACGCCACCCACCACGCTTACGACCACGGGTGTCGCGCCCTGGGGCACGATTGCGGCGCTGCTTGCGACCATCGGCATCGACGTAGAAGTCGCCACCGCCATCGCCACCATCACAGCCACAGCAACCACAACCGCAGTCGCCATCACCGTCACCACCCTTGCCGCCCTTCCTGCCGAAGAACTTTTCCCACAGGCCCTTGACCTTCCCACCGATACCAAACATGTTGGCAACGATGTTGTCCTTGGAGGAGGCCTTGCCTGCATGACCGGGGCGATCGCGTTTGTCATCGCCATCACCATCCCCGCTCTTTTCACGTTCCTGCCAGCTGCCATCACGCAGGCCGTCACCGTCGGTATCACCGAACACCGGCTTGGGCAGACGCTGATCCAGCAACTCGTAGATGTTCTGCAGAACGTTCAACTGCTTGTTCTGCACATCCAGCTGGTTCTGCAGCTGGTCGCCGATATAGCTACCCACGCCGACGAAGACGTTGGTGATGCTATCCAGACGAACACCGGACAGGAAGTCCATCAGACGCTTGGGTGCCTTCACTGCCCACTGACTGAACTTGCTCAGACGGGCGGCGATACCCAATGCCACATTCACTGCAACGTGTCCGATACGTCCACCGATCGTCAGACCGAAGGGCATGCCGTTCACGTCTACCAGCCCGCGCTTGATATCGTCGGTGGTCAGTACGATGTTGCCATCGCTGTCCATGACGGTATTGGTACAATCACGCCAGCTCATCACGACCTTGGTGCCGGTGACTCCGTCTTGGACGAAGTACTGGCCGGCCTTCATCTTGATGGCAAGCAGACGCGGAGCCTGCGGTTCACCACGCACGTAGATGTCTTTGTCAGCATCCATGCGCGCCAGTGCGCCGTTGATCGCATTGCGAACGAAGTTGCCAGCACGGAACGGAGCAGTGCTCGTCCAGCCCAGCGCCTTCAAGAAGCCGCGCCCACCGGCAGTGAGACCTGCCAGGATGCGCTGCCCATTGCTGTTGTACAGCTGCTGACTGAAGTCATAGGCCGTCAGCACCACGTTACCGGCAGCATCCTTCACCGGACCCTTGATGTCCGAGAGCTTGGTGATGACCTTGCCAGTGCCTACGTCGAAGTACTGACCCAGCCGGAGCAGTCGAGCCTCCAGCAGAACACGGCCCTGCTTGTCACGAACGTCGGAGATGTAGTTCAGAGCACCTTCGGCAGCATTGGCACCTGCAGCCCAGCCAATACCAGCGGCGCCCTTCGCACCACCCCATGCAGCGTTTGCCAGACTACCCAGCGTACGGCCGAGGAAGCTACCAGCGGCAGAACCACCACGCCAAGCCGCACCAGCGCCCTGACCTGCCAACTTGCCACCAGCGACCAACTTGCCACCGATCCAACGGAAGGCGTGTTCAGTACCGCCCCAGAAACCCTTGCGCCGTGAGTAGCCGCCCGGAATCGGAGGAGGACCACCGGAGCCACCACCGCCACCGCCGAATTGGCCAGAGGCAAGCATCTCACGGATATCGCCCAGCAGTTCCACCGTGGCAGTTGCCTGACCGGTGATGTTGTTGGCACGCACGGCAGTGATCAGTTCACCCTCACCAGTCACCGATTCATTGATGCTGGTAAGCATGTCGCGAGCATTGACTTTGTTGGAGCCAACACCTGCGGGCGGTTCAGCAGCTTCGACAGCACGCTGATCCATGATCTTCTGGCGACGCTTGGACACACCCTTGGCACGGCGACCACTGTTGATGGTGGCACGCGAAGGCGGGGACGCTGCACCGATCGGAGCGGGGGTGGCAGGCATGACGACCTTGGCAACCAGTTGGACCGGTACGCCAGTTTCCTCTGCCAGTTCCCACACCTCGTCGGGGTAGTCGATGGAAGCATTTGCATCACGAGTACGCCGGAACGCCTCGCTGTAGTTCATGCGACCAGTCAACCCACCCTTCTCGATCAGACCCAGCGCTTCCATCAGCTCACGCTGACCAGCCTCGATGTAACCCTTGGTCTTGTCACGGGGGTCATCGAAGTTGTTGCGCATTGCGGTGTACTTCTCACGCAACTTGGCAGCACGGTTGATGTCATGGACGCGGAAGTCGAACTTCTCACCCTGACCCATACCCAGTGCTTGCGAGAACACATCAGCGATCTCCTGCCGGACTTGCGGCGCGAGCTTCTCGTCGAAGTATTCCTTGTTGGTGTAGTTGTCCGCACTCCACGAACGCGCCCCGAGGGAGTCGCGCATCAGCTGGTCTTTCAGAGCACCTGACGCTTCCGGGGACATGGTCGAGTTGCCAGCGACCGAACGCACGAACTCATCCAGGCTGTTGCGAGCACCGGTGGTGTTGGCTTCACCGAACATGCGCCACGCAGCATCCTTGACAGCCTCGTCCTTGGTCGTGAAAGCACCGCGGTCGGCATTGTAGATGATGCGCTTGATGTTCGGGTTCTTGGACATCATCACCCGCTGCGCATGCAAGATGCGAGACAGGTAGCCGGGGATCACTTCGATCAGGGCCCGGTTGGCGCCATTGGTGAAGCCGCTGTGCGAATCACTGTCCAGGATCGGGGAGTCACCGAGGCTGGAGTTCAACATGTGGGTCGGGATCAGCTGCTGCGCAAGACGCGCCATGCTGCCCTTCCAGCCGGTCTGCGTGGTGCCACGCTGAGCCAGCTCGTTGAACATTTCCGGGATACCGGTGGTGAAGTACTTCAGCGCACTACCGCCACGCTTCAGTTCCGGCATCTGGTCGGTGATGCGGGAGAAGAACTGTGCAACGCGATAACCTGCCTGCTCAGCCAGCTCCCCACCCATCATGCCGCCGATCATCTCGTGCGGACCACCCGTGTCGCCAAACTCCTTGGCCGACTCCATGGACTCCGCCAGCTGGCGGCCCATGTTGAACCCTTCCATCATCTGGCGGGTGTAGGTGGACATCACGTTCTGAACGTTGGACTTCAGCTGCTTGCCGAAGCCGCGGACATACTCAGACGCCTTGTTCTGCACACCACCGATCAGACGCTGCTTCAGCATCTGCCGGTTGACTTCTGCGGTCTTGATCTTCACCGCATCAGGCAGCGCGGTGTTCTTGGTGATGCTTTCCAGGAACTTGTTGGTCAGCTCACTGGACTTGACCGTTACATCGGTCAGGTCGCGCATCATGAACAACTGCTTGAACTGCAGTTCCAACGACTTGCGCTGGTAACGGGAAGTGAAGTTGTCCTGGAACGCGACCAAGCGGTCGATACCGGCACGAGTGGTTTCCAGCTGCAGCATTTCGTTGCTGTGCTGGTCATCCTCGATCTTCTCGCGGATCGTCTTGTCCACCTTCTGGTGGGCATAGATCGACTCGGAGGCCTTCAGGTTCTCCTTGAAGATTTCACCCAACTGGGTGTTGATCTCCCGGTCATCCGCTTCCTTACGACGCTCTTCTTCAGAGCGGGCGTTATCGAAGTAGGATTCCTTCTCGGTCAGCAGTTTGTCAATCCGAGAATAGATCTTCTCGGGGATGACATTTTCTACAGATGCGAGTAATTTTTTGGAGGAACGCTGGATCTCTTTCAGCGGAGCCCGCATTTCTGTGGCGGCGCTATTGTATAGATCCTTGGTCGACGACCACGCAGAGTCTGCGACGTTGAATGCTTGGCCGTAGCCGTCCGGCAGGGCGCGCTTGATAAAGTCTTCGATGAAGTGCTTATCGGAGACCGTCGACTTCGCCCCTTCGTAGATGCCAGCCGCCAGCTTGGTGGTCGGCTTACGATTGTCTTTCTCCGGCTTGAAGTCAAACTCATCCAAGCCAAAGTCGAAGCCGTCCAGACCCAAGTCCATGTCGTCCAGCTTGTTGCTGCGACTGTTCTTGTTGGGCGGTGGACCCTTCTTGCCTTTCTTGTCGTTCGTCGAAGCCATATTTCTACCCTGGCCCTTTATCAATACCCGTCTATAGAATTAAGGAGTAGGCCGCTGTGAATCGGCTCGACACACCATTCAATGTCAGTATTCTGGAGATTACTCCGGAGCGACTGAAAAAGATCCAGCCTGTTACCAGCCTGGACATCTACGAGTCGGTCGGCGGTCCGTTGCATGAAGACGGTCTGTTCTCGCTGAAAATCTTCGGTCGTATCGGTGACCCGGCGCGCGATGGGCGCTTTGCCTACATCGACGTGAAGGTGCCGATCTTCCACCCGTTCATCTACCGTACCATCGTCAAGCTGAAGGGTTTGTACGGCGGTATCCTGACCGGGCAGGCTTACGCTGTCTGGAACGATGAGCTGAAGGATTTCGAATCCTCCAACGAAATCGATGGCCAGACGGGGTTCCGCTTCTTTATGCGGCACTTCAAGGACATCCAGTACAAGGAGAACAAGTCGGACTTGCGTTCGGCTCGTATCGCCTTGATCAAGAAGTTCGTGGATCGGGCAACCACCACGAAGGTACTGGTCCTGCCTGCTGGTCTGCGTGATATCGAAACCGACGACGCCGGTCGTACGACCTACGATGAAATCAACGACATCTACTCCCGCCTGCTGAGCATCTCGCGCACGGTGGTGCAGACTGACTACGATGACATCGGCCCGTCCGTCAACCTGCCGCCTCTGCTGCTGCAGCGCACGTTCAACGATCTGTACGAGTACATCGAACGGATCATCACCGGCAAGAAGGGCTTCATCCAGAAGAAGTGGGGTTCGCGTCGTGTCTTCAACGGCACGCGTAACGTCATCACTGCGATGGACACCTCCGCTGCCGTGTTGGGCGCTCCCAATGCACCGAAGTTCTCCGACACGGTGGTTGGCCTGTACCAGCAGTCCAAGGCGATCCTGCCCAAGTCCATCCACGCACTTCGCTACAGCTACCTGCCCGAAATCTTCGCTGCCGGTGCCAACCAAGGCTACCTGGTCAACCCGAAGACGTTGGAGTCGGAGCTGGTCGAACTGCGTCCGGACGACTACGATCGCTTCAACTCCACCGAAGGGTTGGAGAAGGTGATCTCCAGCTACGGTGAACTGCGTCTGCGTGACCGTCCTGTTCGCCTGGGCCGCAAGGGTCATTACTTGGCGCTGGTCTACACCGGCCCGGACATGACCTTCAAGGTGTTCAGCGACATTCGCGATCTGCCCTCAACTCGTGACCGCAAGGACGTCCGTCCGATCACCCTGGCAGAGTTCATCTATCTGTCCGGCTACAAGATCTGGAACAACGACGGCGCCTTTGTGACGCGTTATCCGGTTACGGGTATCGGTTCGAGTTACCCCTCCACGGTCTACACCAAAACCACCACCCGTGGTGAGGTGCGTCGTGAACTGGGTCCGGACTGGGAACCGCTGGATGAGTCGCACACCGCGATGGAATACCCGATCCTCACCCCGGCCCTGTGGCTGGATGCGCAGGTCATCCCCACTGCCCGCGTGTCAGGCATGGGCGCTGACTTCGACGGTGACATGTGTAACTTCACCTCGGTGTACTCCGAGGAAGGCGTCCGTGAGATTCTGTCGGTACTCAACACCAAGCGTGCCTTCATCGATCCTCGCGGAGGCATGAACGCATCCGTTGACGTGCAGATGGTGAACATGGTCCTGCACAATCTCACCAGCACCCCCAAGAGCTTGGCCAAAAGCTAAGCTCTTTCAGAGCGAGACATTTCCATGATGCTGTTCCCCGCATACTACCGACGCTTCGGCGTGCGTCGTGCCAGTGAACTTGCCAAGCCCAAGCTGAGCAAGACGCTGCTGATGCAGTTGCCGATCAACTCGATCCTGCACTATGTGCCGGAAGATGAAGTGTCCTACGGTATCTCCACCGAAGACCCGCTGCTGCGACACGAGCGTCGTATGGTGCAGGTGGATTCGGTGACCGAGCTGACCTCGCGTCTGGGCGCTCCGCGTCCGCTGCCGATTCCTCCGCAGAAGCTGATCCGCGACTACCATCAACGCTACCGCCGTACTCGCCCGCTGAAGAACATCGATGCGGTGATGCGTGACCCGCGGACGCTGTTGGTGTACAACTACGCCATCCTCAGCCATACCTCGCGCTACCTGGGCAACTTCTTCGCCGGGTACAACAAGTGGTACAACATCAACTCCACTTGCTGGCAGAAGGTCAGTGAAACGGCCAAGTTCAATCGCCAGAACTTCCTGGTGTGCAAGCTGCCGGACACGATCCCTTCGATGACCCAGCTGCGCCGTGGCATGAAGGACATGACCCGCTCCACGTTGCAGATCTTCGATTCGCCGGAGAAGCTGTTCATCCTGGAGCTGTGGAAGTGGCTGGGTCCGGAACGCCATACCTCCATGCTCGCGCAGGTCGCTGCCGAGGACATGAAGCACGTCAACCTGATCTGGCAGGAGTCGGACAGTTGGTTCGTGTTGAACCTGGGCCTGCTCGATGGCTGGCGCAAGCCGAGCGATCTGGAAGTTGAGAACGGCGTACCGGCTCGTAGTGGTCTGCCGGCCGAGAACATGCAGCGCCGTCTGCTGGCCATGCTGATCAACTTGCAGGAGGCCCGTACCGAAGTCGAACCTGCCATCATCTCTGATGACACCACCCAGTGGGTTTCCGAAGACGACGTCTCCGCGTTGGAACTGGAAGAGCAGGCCGAGATCGAAGCGCTGGCTGACCGTCCCGATCCCAAGTCCATGTCCGCTGACGACAAGGCTGCCGAGAAGGCACTGCTGCGTGATGCGGCTGTCATCTCGTTCGCCCCGGAAGACTTCGTGCTCGATGAGAGTGAGGAAGAGACCGCTCAGATCGAAGGCACGATCGATGATGACATGGATGCACTGGAGCGCCTCGCTGCCGATGTTGAGAAGGCGCGCGTGGAGATGGATGCTGCCGGTGCCCGTGGTGATGGCGTGGACAACCCCGCAGGCGTGGCTGTAAAGCCGCCGGAGCCCGAGCGTACCCGCGCTGAGGAACTGGTAGCGGGTGTGGCTGAACGTGCCCGTGGGCAGGCCCTGTACGGCCGTATGTCCGCAGCTGAACTGCGTCGTTTCGAAACGCTGGCCAAGTCCTTCATGGACATTCCCAACCCGATCGGTGGGGAAGGCTCGCTGGCTGATTTCATCGAGATCAAGCCGGAAGAGATGCAGATCGATCAGCAGGCTGTCCAGTTCGCTGACATCCCCACGGTCTACGACAAGTCCATGCTGCAGTCCACGTTGTCGGACTTCACCCCGCGTTATGTCGAGCAGTATTTGCAGAAGCACATCGCCGGTATGGTGATGGGCATGCAGAACGCTGGCGTGGCTGTGACGCAGTACACCATGGAACCGCACGTCGATGCGATGAACGACTACAACGCCTACACCGTGCGTCTGACGCCCGTTGATGGCAAGCCGTCCACGCTTCGCTTCCGTCTGCCCCGTGTCCGCAAGGATGGCACCTACCTGGCCAACGGTGTTCGCTATCGTCTGGCTACCCAGCGTAACGAGCTGCCGATCCGCAAGGTGAACAGCCGTCGTGTGGCGCTGTCCAGCTACTACGGCAAGCTGTCGGTCTCGCGCAACGACAACGTCAAGTTCAACCTGACCAACTGGCTGGGCAATCGCATTGCAGCAGCTGGCAATGATCAGGAAGACAAGAGCATCACTGATCTGCGTCAGGGCACCGTGTTCGATCACGAGCTGCGAGTCCCGCGCATCTACAGCCAGATGTCTCAGCGTTTCCGTTCGTTCACCGTGGAGGCTGGCATCCATCTGTTCTTCGACCACAGCTCGCGCTTGAATGAGCTGAAGGGTAAGGATGGCGAGGACGGTGAGCTGCTGCAGATCGAAGCGGTCAACAAGGGCGTGCTGTGCGGCTACCGGATCAGCGACAAGAAGCCGGTGTTCGTCGATGACACCAACACGTTCTACGTGTGGGAGAATGCAGAGCAGATCATCGCCCTCGGTGACATCTTCACCCTGACCGGGTTGGAGCGTGCCAAGTCGCCGGTGGAAATGATCGAGCTGACTGTGTTCGACCGTGACCTGCCGCTGGGTATGGTACTGGCCTACTACGTGGGTCTGGAAACGCTGCTGAGCGAACTGCGTCTGAACCCGCGCCGCGTCCCGCGTGGCGAGCGTGCTCATCTTGCCGAGGACGAGTTCTCGGTGGTGTTCAACGATGAGACGCTGGTGTTCAAGCGCGATGGTTCGGTTGCATCGATGCTGATGGTTGGCTTCAACGTCTACGAGAAGTCCATCCGCAACTACAGCGTGTACAACTTCGACCAGAAGGACATCTTCTACACCGTGTTGGAAAACAACGGCGTGGGTGTTCGCTATATCCGCGAGTTGGAGTCGATCAAGGATCTGTTCCTCGACCCGATCACCGTGGACGTCCTGAAGGAAATGGGCGAGCCGGTCAAGTTCATCCCGCTGCTGCAACGTGCTGCTGAACTATTGCAGACCGATTGGTCCCCGCAGGAAACCGATACCGACTACCAACGCTTCCGTGGTTACGAGCGTATGGCCGGCGCGGTGTACAACGAACTGGCGCGTGCTGTGCGTACGTTCCGTGCTCGTCCGGGCGCCACTGGCGGCGCTGTTGAAATGTCGCCCAACTCGGTCTGGATGGCAATCGCCAAGGATACCTCCCAGCGCATCGTGGAGGAAGCCAATCCGATCCACAACCTGAAAGAAATCGAAGAAGTCACCTTCAGTGGTACGGGTGGTCGTTCGGGTCGTTCGATGGTGAAGCGTTCGCGCGTCTACCACCGCAATGACAAGGGCAAGATCTCCGAGGCAACGAAGGACTCCGGCGAAGTGGCAATCACGACGTCGTTTGCTCCCAACCCGTTGCTGACGAACCTGTATGGCATGTCGCGCCACTACATCAAGGGTAGCGATGGTCCTGCATCGATCTTCTCCACTCCGGCGATGCTCTCGCCCACCATCGATCGTGATGACCCCAAGCGTGTGAACTTTGCGAGTATTCAGCACTCGCGCTCGATCGCTGCCGAAGGTTATCGTCCCACTCCGTTGCGTACCGGCTATGAGCAGGTTATCGCTCAGCGTACCTCGGATCTGTTTGCCAAGGCGGCAGAGAAGGACGGTCGGGTGGTGAGTGTCAATGAAGACGCCATCCTGGTTGAATATGAGGACGGCACGACTGACAGCGTGGAACTGGGGCGTCGCTTTGGCATCATGGCCGGCTCGACGATCCCGCATCAGCTGGAAACGATGTTGAAGGCTGGTGACACGTTCAAGCGTGGTGCCAACATCGCGTTCAACTCGATGTTCTTCGAGAAAGACCTGTACAACAAGAGCAACGTGGTGTGGAAGGCTGGCGTACTCGGCCGAGTCGCACTGATGGAAAGTGTGGATACCTTCGAAGATTCCTCGGTTGTCTCTGGACGGATGACCAAGGAGCTCACTGCAAACGTTACCAAGGTTCGCGATATCCAGTTGTCCTTCGATCAGCAGATCACGGACTTCGTGAGCGTGGGTGACGTGGTGGACGTCGAAAGTATTCTATGCACCATCGAAGAGTCGACGACTGCCGACAACAAGCTGTTCGATGCAGAGTCCCGCGAAACACTGCGGCTGCTGTCGTCGCAGACTCCGCGCGCAAAGGCGCACGGTGTCGTCGAAAGGATCGAAGTGCTTTACCATGGCGAGATCGAGGACATGTCCCCGTCTCTGGCAAAGGTCGCTCGTGCGTCGGATTCGGCGCGTCGGAGCCTGGCCAAGGCATCTGGTCAGCCCTACGTTTCGGGCATGGTCGATGACTCGCTCAGCATCGGTGGTCGCCCGCTGTTGATGGACAACCTTATCATCAAGGTCTACATCACCGGCAAGTCGCCCGCAGGTGTTGGTGGCAAGATCGTTCTGGGCAATCAGTTGAAGTCCATCATCGGCCGTGAAATGTCCGGTGTGAACAGGACGCTGGATGGTCAGGCAATCGATCTGTTCTTCGGGTACAAGAGTGTCAACGCGCGTATCGTGATGTCTCCTGCCTACATCGGCACGACCAACACGATCATGATCACCGTTTCAAAGATGATGGCCGAGATCTACAGAGGGAACAAATGAGCGACATCAACCTGCAAGACACCAATCAGGCCGTGGCCAGCAACGCCATCGCACTGATCTGCGCCGTCACCAAGCGGGTGGCCGGCAATTCGGCCTCCAACCGCATCGACGGTCAGACCATCACCGACGGCTCGCTGGCTCTGGTAGTCGGCGGCAAGCTTCAGAACAAGCTGGCGCCCGTCAGCAAGAGCGAGGGCTAAGGCCATGCTGAACGATTCCTCCGTAGGGGCCAGCTACGCGCTGGCCGACCGTCTGGCCAGCCGTGGCGAGCGCATGGGTGCCATCGACGGCACTCCGCTGGCCTCGCTGCTGAACGCGTGCTACGTCGACGTCCCGCGTGGCGAAGGCGACACCGAACTGCAGGCGCCGTACGTCCTCAACAGCCGTCGTGTCGATGAACGTGGCGTGTGCGAGCATGACCTGGTGATGGAAGAAGCGGCGAGCGTCATTGCCGAGACCACCATCAAGAACCTGGACTGGGCCCGTGACGTGGTCGTTCCGACCATCGATGAAGTGCTGGCCGGTGTGGACAAGTACGTCGCCGAGCGTATCGGCGGCCTGAGCGACGCTGTCCGCGTGGAACCGCAGTTCTGGCCGCGCATCTGGGACAACCCGATGCTGTCGGAAATGGTCGCCCCCTACGCCGATCGCGTGGCTGCAGAGTTCCTGCCGACGCGTCCGGTGTTCCCGCGTGCCGAGACTGCCGAAGAGTCGATCAAGGTCATGCTGACCGGCATCGGTTCGATCGACGCTGACGTGGAGGCCCTGGCCTCCGAGCTCAACAGCGGCTCCACCAACGACCTGACCCGCTACATCTACAACAAGGTCTTCTCCACCGAGCAGGGCGCCGAGAACGAAGCGCTGGTCAGCGACTCCATCGGCAATGCCAACACCCGCCTGGTCGAGTTCCTGATGGCCCGCAACCTCTTCATGTCCATGCCCGAAGGCATGACTGACGAGTCGTCCTACCGGGCGCAGATGAGCGAAGTGATGGCCACCCTGGGTCGCATCGTGCATCGTGCCCTGATCGACCGCGGCGTGCGTGAGCAGTCCAAGCGTCTGAACCCGATCTACCCGACCGGTCCGTCCACCGATCCGAACTACCCGACCATCATCTACGTGGACGGCGACGTCTACACCAAGTACTTCTTGGAAGAAGGTGGCTCGCCGGAAGTTCTGCTCGGTGCGCTGGTCACCGATCGCGAGACCAAGATCGAAGCGCTGCTGGCGCAGGCTGACCGCTACACCAAGGCCTGGGCGAACGAGCAGCGTATGGTTGCCATGCGCGTGGAGAACAACAAGCTCGACGTGGTGCGCAACGCCTTCGCAGTCGTGCTGCGTGAAGTGGCCGGCAAGATCCCCGAAGAGCTCGAACCGCTCGACGTGACCGTGCAGGGCAAGCGCATCGACGAGATGCTGGGTACGCTGGCTGGCCGTGACATGGACAACCTGTACCTGACCGCCCGTCACCTGGTGTGCACGCTGTTCTTCCCGCACACCATGGCGTACAAGCTGCTGGTGGCATTCGACGACGCTCGTCGTGTCAACCCCGATCTGGAACCGCGCGACGCTGCGCTGTTGGCCTCCATCGACATCCTCGTCGATTGGGTTGCCGCCCAGATCACCATCGACAAGGTGTAAGCTAAATGGACCTGAAAGCTCTGTTCTTCAACAACCGTGATGCGAGTAAGGTCCATGCTGCTCTGAAGGAACTGGACAACGGCCAACTGATGGCGCTCAAGGATTGCAAGATCTACATCCCCGAGCGCTATACCGAGAAGAGCCTGGCCTTCCTGGGTCAGGAGGTTTACATCCTCGGTATCTTCGGCATCGTCGTCGAAGGTCAGTGGGCCGGTGTCTCCTCCGCTACGTCCATCATGCGCATCGAGCCGACCAGCACCGATCGCGTGGACATCGATGGTGAGCGCTACATGGAGTTCTTCTTCGAGAAGGGCTCCACGATCGTGGCAAACGTCAACCTCGTCAAGACCGACACGTTGATCTACCTGATCTTCGATGAGTTCCACTCCAAGGGTAACGTGCCGTTCTACATGAACCTGGAGGACGTGGCACGGGTGTACCAGTCGGCAAGCTATCACGCCGGCATGGGCATCTGTGACAACCACGTCATCATGGAGATGTTCACCGCGTCCATTGCGCGTGATGCCAAGGACATGAACAAGCTGGCTCGCCAGACCTTGTCCAACCGGTTGGAAATCTTCAAGAACCCTCCGGTGTTCGTGCCGTTCCGGTCCGTGACCTTCGGCGCTTCCAACACCCTGTCCAAGTTGATGGGTAACTACTTCGATGAAGGCCTGAATAGCGCGCTGCGTAATCCCAGCACGCGTTCGGAACGAATCGAACAGATGCTCCTGACGTAAAGGATCTTCCAATGAGCTACATGGGCGCAAAGCCTGTCCAGTCGGCCAAGTACGAATGTACTGCGCTGGTTGGCGTCAACAAGGCCGGTACGCTGAAGGCTGATGCACGCGGGTACTACGACAACGTGGTGCTCGGTGCGTTCGACTACCACAACAGCTCCGGTGCTTTCTATCCCTTCGAGGATGCCAAGCACCTGTTTGAATCTTCCTCGCCGCTGATGCGCAAGATTGCCACCGGCAACCTGCGTGGCGAGTACGGTCATCCGCGCAAGGGTGACATGGACATGCGGCAGTTCATCAACCGCGTCTGCGACATCTACGAGCCGAACATCTCCCACCACGTTGCCCACGTGCGCATCGACAACATCCGTGAAGCCTCCGGGCGTCAGGTGATCGCTGTGCTGGGTCGTGTCAAGCCTGCCGGTCCGATGGGTCCGGCGCTGCGTGAAGCGTTCGAGAACCCAGAAGAAGATGTCTGCTTCTCGGTTCGTTCGCTGACCGAAGATGGCTGGGTGGGCAATGTTCTCCACAAGCGCATGAAGTCCCTGGTCACCTGGGACTACGTGAATGAACCGGGTATCGCCGTGGCTCGCAAGTGGAACAACCCCTCGCTGGAATCGTTCGCCATTTCGCCGCAGCAGCTGCGCATGGCACGCGACATCCAGATGAAGGCAAGCAATGGCATGGAGTCTGCAGCCTGCTCGATGCTGAACCAGATCGAACGCGACCTGGGCTGGGCTGGCGGTAGCAACCGTCCGCCGAGCGCTGACTGGAAGTAATTTCTTACAGCCAGATGCCATCATGTGGGAGAGTGCTTTCCCCAGCTCTCTCCCATCGGCCGAGCCGACCTAACTGTGTAGGCTTAGAGAAGGTGGACCGCGGACTGCTTAATGCACAGTGCCATGGTTCTTAACAGTAAGCGGAACGCGCAAACGTTCCGAAGTTGTAGTCTCATGAGTCGCACCCCAGCGACTAGCCGCCGCATACCCCATGCGGCCGCAACGTGACATGAGAATGCAGCCTTCAGTAATCCCGTAGCCGGTCTGCAGCTGGCCACTTGGATTACTGCTGGGTGCAGTCTTGCATCAATGCAGTATTGTATAGACAGTCGAGCAAAATCTTGGTCTTGTTCTGGTGGCCTGAATAACCACCCTTGATCTAGGCTATACCGCGGACCCTCGGAAAGTCCCAATGGTTAACTAGCTATCTTTCCTGTCGAACTGATCCTCTGGTCTGAGCAATTCGACCACAGGCTGTTGAACCTTCGAGTTCAGCCTACAGCCGTTTCAATTTGGAGACGGCTGTGGGAAGCGCTTATCGCTTCACGCGGATTGGTCCACTACCACCGCAAACGACACGAAAACTAACAGGGCTAATGTCCTGAATTGCCTAGCGGCATAAAAGCAGGCTGAGGACCACGGTTGCGACCGTGCGATCCTCAGCCTTTATGCCCTTTGCCAATATTCGATGCCAATATCTTTCGCTTACATACTACAGACATAGTACTACTCGCTAGGAAACTGTCACGCTTTTCAGCATCTCGATTCAAAACACTTTGAAGCATATATCATCCAATTGACCTACCAACGCAGTAACATCCCATCCCTAAAAAAGTACATCGCAGTGCTACACTGTGAAGTGCCCTGCTGGGTAGTTCGTCCCTAATCATACTGGAAAGAGCACCATGTCCAACGAAAAGATCGCCATCATCGAAGACGCCAAGACCCGTGAGCATGCGGATCGCATCAAGAAGGAACTGTCGTACAACGACCACGGCCAGGCGCCGGAACTGGGCGATGTCATCTGCAACCCGATCTTCGAAGAGTTCGGCATCACCCCGCAGATCCTGGGCAACCTGAAGAATGCGCGCAACCTGATCGTCGCCTCCTCCGGCCTGGCCACGGGCGAGAAGTCCAACACCGAACTGAACAACAACAAGGCGATCGACCGGACCGTGCTGTCCTTCGACCTGGCCGGCGACCGCGTGACCCACACCTACCTGCGTTCGCGCGAAAGCAACGATCCGCAGACCAAGGGCAAGACCATCGTCAAGAAGGGCGCCCTGTCGACCAACTACACCGCTCGCGCCGGCGACAGCAGCCGCGGCCTGCTCAAGCAGGTCAAGCGCAGCCTGAACGTGCTCGCCGAAGAAGTGCTGAAGTAATCCAGCGCCGGCCTGCAACATGGATACGGGCCAGGGGAGCGATGCTCCCCTGGCTCTATGCCGAATACGACAAGTGAACAAGGGGAATTGAAATGCAGAAAGAACGTGCGGAGTACATCCAGAGACCTGACGTTATCGAGAAGGTCCAGCGACTCCGCGACTACGCCTACACCGACAGCGAGATCGTCCAAGAGCTTTCCAAGAAGCTCGCCCCTGCGATGAACTCCAAGGGCGGCGTGTTCAACCGCCTGGACCTGTTCCACATCAAGACCGATTTCGAACACCTCAAGATCGACCAGCCTGAGACTGAAGAACAGAAGCAGCAGGCCAAAACGGAGAAGTACCTGAGCGAGTCCTGCTACCTGATCCTGGGTAGCGAAACGACTGAAGCATTCGACACGGCAGCGGCCGTGGTGATCGATCCTTTCGGTCACATCAAAGCCAATCTGCGGGCATTCAAGTCGGTCATGTCGGTGGTTACGTCAACCCTCGAAGAGCGCGCAGTTGAAGACATCGTCGAATCCATGACCAAGCTTCTGTCCATTTACAACAAGTGGGCACTTGGTCGTTCGGATGACCAGCAGCAGATGCATGAACTGACCAACGGCTTCCGTGCCGTGTATCGTCGGATCATCTCAGGTCAGCCGGCCCCGGCGAGTATCCAGACCTTCTGGGATCGTCACTTCGGGCACGCTGCACTTGAAGACGCTGAAGAATAATTGCTTGAAGAAGGGCAAGGAGTCGTCGCCTCTTGGCGGCTCCTTTTTTTTTTGTCTGTTTTTTTTTGTCGTGCGACATAGAGGGAGGGGCACGAGCCCCTCCCCTTATGCCGTTTACAGCTGGTTGGCAACCTGGTTGATGTGCACCGGCAGTGCCGAGATACCCAGCTGGTAACCAGCGGTGGGTTCACGACGCAGGAACCGGATGTAGACCAACTGACCCTGGAGCAGATCGTTGGGCACCAGCAGCTCAGCATTCCACTGGCTGATCGGGTACTCGATCTCGCGTCCACCGAACACCAGCACGAAGTAGTTCGGCTCGGGAGCCCGTGCTTCGCGCTCTGCGTTGTACAGCGGCTGGGTGTTGTAGAACACCTCGTCCAGCCAACGCTGCAGGTTCGGCAAGCCGCAGTCGATCTTCAGCTTCCACTGGTTCACATTGACGAAGGTCATCTTCGCCGACAGACCCAGACCGTACGGCGGATCCTGACCCGGCGAGAAACCGATGGACCAGTTGTTCGTGTTCTGCGAACCCGGCGCCAGCAGTGCGACCTCGAAGGTCTGCGGGTGACGGTACGCAGCGAACTTGCCATCGACCTTGTTCAGGTCAACCACGTAGCGCAGCTTCTGCACGACACCGAAGGCGGTGCCATCGAACGGAGCGGAGCCCTCGGCCAACTCGATGAGCGAGGTGACGTTGTAGACTTCTTCACGGTCGAGGTTGTACAGGAAGAACTGCATGCGGTAACCGACCAATGCCGACACCCACGTCGGGTAGGCGAACAGCTTGACGCTGTAGGCACCATCCAACATGCGCGTACGGGCCCAGTAACGCTCGCTCATGTGCTTGTTGATCGAGGGGCTGGCATTGTAGGTGTACTCCTCCGGACCGAGCTTGTAGGCCAGCGAGAGAGGAATGACCTGGTCTTCGATCGACGCCACGTAGTTGTCGATGCCGTACAGGTTGAACTTGGTGCCGTCGATGGGGATACGGCGCTTGGAACCATCGCTGTAGTTCACCACGCCCATCAGCTGCAGACCAGCCACCGGCAGGTTGATCGGGAAGTCCAGATACTTCGGATCGGCGTTGGAGAGGAACGGGGAATCGATGGCGATGGAGGAGATGTACTTCTTGCCTTCCTCGCTCGCCCGGATCCAACCGGTGTTGTAGATGGTGAACTTCTGGATCGAAAGCGGGCCGCCTTCGTCATCGTACACCACCAGCGTCACCAGGTCGCCGTCTTCCAGCTTCTGCATGGTGTAACCACGCATGCACGCCTTGACCGAGATGTTCTGGCTGTCCTTGTGTTCCATGGCGACCAGTTCCAGCGGGATGTAATCGCCGAGGAACGAACCGTTCATGTAGTACGCGGAGATCACCTCACCGGTCTGGCCGATGTTGGTGCCCTTGAACACCTTGTAGCGGGTGGCGTCCTTGCCGTACAGGCGCGTACGACGATCCGGCTGCAGGCCGTGCGGGATGACCGAGGTGTCCAGCAGCATGCGGAAGGATTCGGAGCGGTAGCCCGGACCCATGCCCAGCAGGATATCGAACTCGTCGGTGATGCCGCCCTGGCTCGGGCCAACATGCGACTTCAGCTTGGAGATGGAAGTCGTGTAGTCCACTTCGGTTACACGGAACAGGCCTTCCACCCAGGACCAGACCGCATCGCCAACGTTGGGAACGTATCGACCATCGGTACTGTGACCGAAGATCTCCTCGATGCTCCAAACGCGGAACGAGCGATCCGGATCTTGGATGGGGACCAACGGCTCTTTGATCTCAGCCATTAGACGTACCCTTCTTTGAGTCGGATGAAGCGGTTGATGTCAACCTTGTCATCAAGGAAGATCTTGATGGCGCGCTGGAGGAAGGTGTACTGATAGATGTTCAGCACCGTCTCAACGTACAGGTTGTGCGGATGGATGCTCACGTAGTCGCTGTTCACACCCTGGCGAGTGGGGTCGTAGTCGAGCAGGTAGACGTAGTCTGCCAGTGCGTCACGAACCTCCTTGTCCGAGTAGTAGAAGCCTGCACCACTGAACTTGCTGATATCCAGCAGCCCATTGATCATGTCGTACATCACCTTCGAGGAGAAGGGGCTGTAGACCTGATACAGGCGCGGAATCGGCGAGGTCGGCGGCTTGGCCGGCTCGGGGAGTTTCATCGTCAGGTAGTCTTCGACGTACGCATCGTTCGCCTTGGACTTGGCGCGCATCGAGTAGGTGTCCTCGGTGGTCAGACCACGCAGGGGAACAACCGGCTCAGTGATCAGGTACGGCGCACCATTGCGGATGTTCTGCATCTGGATGCCCTGATCGTTCTCGGAGAAGATCAGCTCGTCACGGTGACGGAGCGTGCCTTCCACGATGATGCGTACCACCTTGTCGTCGCGCACGTTGTAACGACGGTTGCGGCTGAGCAGCCCGTGCTCAACGAAGCCGAACTCGGCGGGTTCTTCGCGGCTCATGTCCGACAGGCAGAAGCCCGTGGCACGAACCGTGATCGCCTGCCGTGCGTTGGCCTGGTCGATGTACTCCTTGTTCGTGATGATCACCTGCGGCCACTGTACGAAGTAGTCCAGGTTCTCGATCAGAGGAGCGCCGTTGAGCCAGAGGTCCAACTGACCCGGTGCGATGTACAGGGGACCGGTGAAGGTCTGGCCCACCTGCGTCTGCTCAGCAACGATGCTGAACTTCAACAGGCCATCGATCGGAGCCATCGTGAAGCTGTAGGCCAAGAAGCGGTCATCGCAACCCACTGCGGTGAAGGTGTCGCTACCGGTAGCCCAGGTCACCTTCCCGTTGGAGATGGTGTACTTGGACAGATCACCCGTCACGTCCTTCCACTCGCCATGGCGGATCTCGCCACGCCACACCGGAGCGGTGTAGAAGCGGTAGTTGTAGGTCGGATCGATCACCGATTCACGCTGACCCTGGGTGAGCGCTGCTGCCACACCACCCACGCCCACGATGCCTTCCACCAGCACGCACTGCGCATTGCGCGGGACGTAGTTGATGTTGTCACTGTGGGAATAGAAGCCCAGCAGCCGTCCGCTGCTGTTGTACTCGTAGATGGTCGAGCGGTTGCGCAGTTCCACCGGCAGATCCACGTAACGACGCACGCTGTCCTGCTTGACCTTCAGCGGGGAGTCGCCGATCAGCTTGGCAGTGGCGTTGTAGCCGTAGGCGTCTTGCACCATCGGCACAGTGACCGCGGCGCCCTTGGATCGCATGATCTTCGGATACATCGACAGCTCCAACTGGGGAGCGTGCCAGAACGGCACAACCGAGTCGATGCCCAGCAGGGCCTTGCGCAGGTCCAGCGCAGACAGGCGGTACAGTTCCTTGATGCGGTGGTGCTCATCCACCAGCGGACGATGGTAGCCGCTGTGACGGATGAACATGCGCACCGTCATCTGGTCGGTGTTCTTCCACAGTCCCATCGCTTCACGCAGCGAGGTGACGTAGGAGACCGGGATGCCGTAGTCCTTGTGGGTCACCATGCGCACCGCGTCTTCCTGATTGCGGTGGTACAGGCTGCCCTTCCACTTGGTGCCCTGCACGTTGACCAGGTAGATCTCCAGGTCGTCGCGATAGTCGATCGTCGAGTCGATCTGGTTCTTGTAGTTCAGCAGGTACTTGCGCTTGTTGTCCAGCGTGGAGACGTAGTTGTCCAGATCGGAGATCTTGAACTCCACCGTGTTCTTGACGGTGGTGTCGTGGACGTACTCCACCAGCGCACCCTTGGGCAGGGTCATCGGGACGAAGTCATCGACGTAGATACCGTCGACAAATGCCAACGTCATTCCGCCCAGTGCCTTGCGGTCACGGAAGCGGCGCTGCATCAGCAGCATCGAGTTGAGATCGTCCATCACGCGACCTTCGGTGAAGATCACGTTCTCCTTGCCCTTGGAACGCTGGGACTGGAAGTAGGCGTTGCTGTACAGACGCACGAAGATCGGCGTGTTGTCCAGTTCCACCAGGCGCGGTTGATCCTGCACGGCCAGCAGGACGTTGCCGTCCTCGTTGACCAGGAACCAGCACTGGAAGCGCGGCAACTGCAAGCCGCTCTCAGTGTAGATGTCGCTGTACAGGTACTTGCGACGCATGTTCTCGCTCACCGTCTGCCAGATCATCTTGTCCGGCATCAGACCGATCAGCGGAGCGTGCAGCTGACCGATCTGGTAAACGTGGTAGCGTTCTTTGGGCGTCGGCAAGGGGATCGTGTCCCACAAGACGTTCGTGGTAGCGATGTCCCCTCGCGGCCGGGTCAGCTTGGCAGGCTTGAAGATCACCTGCTTGTCCTGATCCGGCGTGCACCACACATTCTGCAATGCGTGGCTTACGAGGAAATCGGTCATTCTCGTGCTCCGATCATGTTCAGCAGGTTGAAGGTGAACGTCTTGCTCACCTGACCCTTGTCCAGCTTCTGGAGAAGCTTGGTCAGGAACGTGCGGTGATACAGTCGGTCATTGAATGCCGAGTACACCATCGTGATCCAGGTCGGCGGATGTTCCAGCGAGACGTTGACCATCTCCTGGTCGTTGGTGGAGAACCACGAACTGCGCAGGACCGTGTACAGGAAACCGACGCTCAGCTGAGCCAGGCGGGGAGAGAAGATCCCTTCCTTGAGCAGGTTGACGAATTCGGCCACGTTGTGCGGCGTGCGGTGATCACCCATCAGTTCGATGACGGTGTTCGGGTTGCTGCGGGTCAGGTTGGCAATGACCGTGGAGAGACGGCGACGAGTGATCTCATCCTCCATCTCGTTGGCTTCCTCGAACAGGCCCAGGTAGTACCACGCAGCAGCAATTGCAACGTTCTGCTGTTCCTGCGGGTTCAGATTCAGGGCACGCGTGAGGTTGTCAGAGATCCACGTGGCGAAAGCCTTGGGCGCAATGTCGCCCAATGTAATGAACAGTCCCTGTTCCCCTTCTGCCCAAATCCGGGAAAGCACGCCGCGCATGACCATGAAATCATGCTGGCTGTGATCACGGACTTGGAATACGCCCAGTCGATCGATCGCGGTATACGGACGCGTATCGATTACCCAGTAAGTTTCGCCCGTGCCGCGGGTGATTGCAATCGGATGTCCGAACTGTGGGATGACTTTGTTGCTCGGCGGAATTTCCTTCACCTTGTCATACACGTTGCCTGACTTCGTCGTCGCGTCACGCAGCTCGCCCTCAATGAGCGCCACGTTGATTTCCTTCTCGATCTTGCTGAGATTGTAGGCGCCCAGAGGCGTGGTCTGATAGGGTTGGAGGATCATGTCGCCGGCCTTTGCTCTGAAGTTGTAAAAAGATACTCGTTACGCCTAAAGTATTTCCGTATTACTATGATGTACGAGCATCGCTAGTCGCTATAACATTCGCCCACAGGAGCCCCTGATGACTGCAATTCGCACCGCCGCTCCGTTCGCCAACCTGCGTGGTACGTTGGACCGTTCGCGGACTGCCCCGGTCTATGACCCGGAACAGATCCCGTCGCACTGCCCGATGTTCTACATCTTCGCAGAGAAGGGTCCGACCCTGCCGCAGCTCGTGAGCGGCGCGGGCTTCGAACAGATGTACGGCATCAAATCGCTGGATGCACGTGGCAAGTTCGCCACCCACCAGCTCCCGTTCGTCAAGCTGATGAACGCCAACGCCAACGCCATGTTCGTCCAGCGTGTGATCGACCCGGCAGCAGCTGACGCTGCCACCTGGGCGCTCTACGTGGACATGGTCAAGGACCAGATCAAGCAGTACGAGCGCGGTACGGACGGTCGCTTCAAGCTCGACACCAACCAGCAGAAGATCCCCACCGGCGAAACCGTCGAAGGTTGGGTCGTCCGCCTGGCATGGGGCGAGCACGTCAAGGGTGACCTGGGCGTGGCAAGCCAGACCACCGGCATGCTGGTCTCCAGCACCGGCGAGCAGTCCACCATGTTCCCGATCTGGGAAATCAGCGTGTCCGATCCGGGCGCGTATGGCAAGAACCTCGGCATCCGCCTGTCGGCGCCGAATGTCAACTCGCAGCCGGCTGGCCTGGACGAAGCAACCGTCCTGAGCAACAAGGCCTACCTGTATCGCCTGGCCGCCGTTGAGCGTCCCAATGCCGCCAGCTCCGCTGTCGTGCAGGAAGGCGTGAAGGGTCAGCGTTACCTGGACTTCTCGTTCAAGGACGGCGTGATCTCGGCTGAAGACCAGGCCTTCTACATCGGCGATTCGCTGGTGGAGACCTGGCGTGAAGTGGAAGACAGCGGCGTGCTGCGCAAGCAGGGTCCGTTCGGTGCGCAGTTCATCTACCAGGACAACCTGGAAGAAGTGCTGACCCGTCTGTTCGAAGCGGAACAGCCCTTCGGCCTGCTGGGTGAAGACGACGATGCTGCCGAGAACTACCACCTGGTCAACTTCCTGACCGCGACCGACCAGTACCTCACCCCGTACTTCGCGGTGGAACTGCGCGGCCCGCTGCAGGGTGGCCTGCTGTTCGATGCCAGCTCCACGCATTACGCGGTGGGTGGTGAAGACGGCAAGACCGATGCGAAGACCTTCAACGAGCTGGTGCGCGAACAGGCGCAGAACTTCGGCGAGCTGGAAGCGGATCTGTACGACACCGCGGTCTACGACATGTCCGTGTTCTACGATTCCGGTTTCGACATGGACACGAAGAACGCGCTGCTGTCGATCATCGGCAAGCGTTACGACGTGGCCGTGATCGTGGCGACGCAGGACGTGGACCGTCCGATCAATGCCCCCGAAGCCGACTCCTCGGCCGCGATGGCACTGTCGACCCGCGCGTCGAACTACCCCGAGTCGGTTCTGTTCGGTACGCCTGCCTGCCGCGCTGCGGTGGTTGCTGGCGCCGGCAAGCTGAAGAACCAGTCGGTCTACCGTGGCCTGCTGCCCTTCACCTACGAAATCGCCAACATGTGCTCGAAGTTCATGGGCGCTGGCAACGGTTTCTGGGCGGACGAGTACTCGATGGATGAGTACCCGAACAACGTGATGTCGTCCTTCAAGGACACCAACATCGTGTTCCGCCGTGCAGGGGCTCGTGACGAAGACTGGCGCAACAACATGATCTACGCCCAGAACTTCGATCGCCGCTCGGCGCACTTCCCGGCGTTCCAGACCGTGTACCAGGATGACTCCTCGGTGCTCAACTCGCTGGTGACGATGTTCGCCATCGTCGAGGTCGAGAAGATCTGCCAGCGCGTGTGGCGTCGTCTGACGGGCATCTCCAAGCTGACCGGTGAGCAGTTCGCCGAGCGCTCGGATCGCCTGATCAACGCCGAGCTGAAGGATCGCTTCGGCACCCGCTTCATCTTCACCGCTGTCACCAGCTTCACCCCGGACGACACCCAGCGTGGTTACAGCTGGTCGACCCAGGTGGACGTCGGTGCCAACGGCCAGATGACCGTGGGTAGCTACACGATCGTCGCTCGTCGCCGTGCCGACATGGAAGCGAGCCAGACGGGGGCGTAAGCCCCCCGATGGTCACGCCCTGAACCCGTTTACTACAACTCAGGAGTTACTCCATGCGTTTGAAAGACGCTCTCGCGGGTCAGAAGGGTCCGAACCGCTTCGGCCACGCTCCGACCCTGGACACCCGTTACGGCGCGTCGATGGGCTTCACTCCGGATTACAAGGCGTACGTTTCCAATGCGCCTTTCGTCCGCCGGAACCTCTTCGCGCTGCTGCTGGAAGCCCCCGCTGGTTTCCAGAACCTGCCCAACCCGGAATACTGGGTTGGCGCCCTGAAGGCCCTGATCGAAGAGCAGTCGCTCGTGATCGAAGGTCTGACCGGTACGCTGACCGCGTCCTTCGAAGACACCCCGTTCGGTGGTGCCGGCGAAATGATGCAGGCAGTCTCGGACATGAAGCGCGAGCGCTCCCAGCCCTCGCACACCGTGAACGAGAAGTACGGCCGCTCCTGGAACAAGTTCCTGGAAGGCTGGATGACCGGTCTGCTGATGGACCCGGAAAGCAAGGTTCCCACCGTGATGGCCAACAGCGTTGCTGCCAACCGTCCGACGGACCTGCTGCCGGACGTGGTCGGTGCCACCGTGCTCTACATCGAGCCGGACCCCACCCACACCCATCCGCTGAAGGCCTACCTGACCACCAACATGATGCCGGAAACCGGCGGCGAAGTACAGAGCCGTCGCGACCTGACGCAGGCTGGTGAGAAGCTGGACATCCCGATTCGTTTCTCGGGCGTGACCCAGCAGGGCGAAGGCGTGCTCCGCTTCGCCGAGCAGATGATGCGCCGGATCAACATGACCGGCGTCAATCCGAACCTGCGTCCGGCCTTCATGGACCGGATCAGCGCCGACGTCAGCGCGCTGTCGGATACCGGTTACGTCGAGGCGATCAACCGCCAGGCCAACACCGCGATCAACCCGTAACTTGGGTTGGACATATCGGGAGGGGCTTCGGCCCCTCCCTTTATGCCGGATTCCAATATCTTTCAACCCTATATCACCTTACTGCAATACCTTCAGTAATTCACCACCAATGGAGTTCCATGATGCTCGTCCTTAAAGTAATCGTCACCATCTTCGCGGTGGGAACCCTCATCTTCAACATCTCGATGGGGTTCTCTTGGATCTCACACTTCTACATCAGCAGGGGGAAAGACAACTATCACTTCGACTACAGTGGGGGACTTCATGTTCACGGGGAACAGCAACTGGTGCTGATCGAGATCGGCTCCTTCGTACTGGCAGCACTTGCAACAATCTTGGCTCTACTTTCGATGTACCTGCACTACGCTCTTGTTGTCAACTTTGCGATCGCTACGATGTTCGCATTGGGCAGCGCACGAGGCATTCGTCACCAACGCCTCATCCCCATTTCCCATCGTTTCCATTTGTAGGAGAGCCCCATGGCTTCGCAAATCAATCAGACACAACTGCGGCTGGTCCGCGTTGTCGACTCACCGACCGGCCCGGTCCATGTTCCGGCCAAGACCTTCCCGCGCAAGAACTTCGTTCAGCGCGCCTGGGATGACGATCCGGCTGCCGTGGTCGCTGGCGGCATTGTGCTGCTCGGCGTGGGCATCATTGCTGGTGCTCTGATCCACGAGCACTTCTTCGATGAGCCGCCGCAGTTCCACTACCTGTAAACCAATCGCACACAAGGAACCCCGATGTTCGTTATCAACCTGTTTGACGTGCTTTTCGCCATCCTCTTTACTGGTCCCCTGCTGTTCTGGGGATGGGTCATGAAACGCACGTGGAACAAGAGCGTGGCTAATCGAAGGATCGATACGTTCTGGACTAAGGCCACGCTGGCAATAGACCATGATGACCGACGTTACCGTGGCCATGCCATCATTTGGAACGCGGTCTTCTTCGGTCTTATCGTGATGGGCATTCTGGTTCCAGTGGTCATCATGCTAGCCTGGGGGCGCTCGTGGGTCGTCTTGATCCCGAGCGCCGTTTCCCTCTACCCCATTCTTACCATGACGGCTTACCGCTCATGGTGTTCCACCCGAGTTTCAACCAGCGCATAAACGGAGCTTCAAAGAACATGGCAATTTTCCTCTTCAGTATCCTCGCGGGCATCTACCTCACCCTCTCTGTCTGGAAGGCAATGGATGAGCGGCATCAACTCGAAGTCATTGCGGGTATGATGCCCAAGACGTTCAACCTGGAAGTGGCCGACGCACGTGAGTCGCCGCTCCTGTTCTGGTTTGGTGTGCTGGCAAGCTGCTGGCTCTGGTTCGTTCTCGGTGGGATCGCGTTCTACTTCATCTACGACGATTTCAACTACGGCTACGAGAAGATCCTGCTGTGGCCGTTCATCGCCGCACTGGTTCGCATCACCCAGCGGCTGCACGCTTACAGCCTCTACCGCGAGATCGCCAAGCTCCACTGATTCCCCTATGGGCTCCCGCTCTGCTCACCGAAAGGTGGGTGGGGCGGGAGATTCTATGGGACTTATTTTTTTGGTGTCTGGCTATGATTCTGTTCAAAGAAGATTGGGACAAGTATTACAACCCCATTCCCGATTACAACACCACGAACGAAAGCTTCCTGAAAATGGCCTCCAAGTACAAGGCCATGGGGATCCAGAACTACCACTGGCATCTGGCGCTGATGCAGCCGGAGCTCTCGGGCGTAGACGCACACGATCCGGACCTTGATCCGGAAATCAAGCTGATGATCAGCCGCGAGTGCAAGTTCAACCCGATGTACTTCTTCCGTGAAGTCGTCCGCATTCCGCCGCAGGGTGAACCCGAAGCTGTCCCACTGCGGGCCAACCGCGGCAACATGGCTCTGTACTGGAGCTTCTTCAACAACATCGACTGCTTCTTGATCCAGCCGCGACAGACGGGTAAGTCGGTCTCCACTGACGCCCTGTCCACCTGGATCGTTTACGTCGGTGCACGCAATACCCGCATGTACCTGATCACGAAGGATCATGCGCTGCGCAAGGCCAATATCGATCGACTCAAAACCTTCCGCGACGAACTGCCGCCGTGGATGCTGGAACGTTCGGCAGCAGATGCCAACAACAGCGAAGAGATCAGCTACATGGCGCTGGGCAACCGCTACAGCACCGGCGTGTCGCAGGGCGACCCCAAGGGCGCTGACAAGCTGGGTCGTGGTCTGACCGTGCCTGTGCTGCACTTCGATGAGCCGCCGTACGTTGACTACATCGGCATCACGCTGCCCGTGGCCATTTCCTCGGGTAACGCGGCGCGTGAGAATGCCCGACGTAACGGCCAGCCCTCCGGGATCATCTACACAACTACCGCAGGTCGAAAGGATGACCGTGACGGTGGCTTCATGTACGACGTGCTGATGGGTGGCACGGTGTGGAACGAGGCCTACTTCGATTGTAAGGACAACGCCGAGCTGATTGAGACGGTGAAGGCCAACGGTCGTGACAAGGTCTCCCCGCTGCTGAACATCACCATGTCCCATCGTCAGTTGGGTCTGACCGACGAATGGCTGCACGTGGCAATGGCCAAGGCCAAGATCTCCGGTGAAGCGGCCGACCGCGATTACCTGAACATCTGGACCTCTGGTACGCAGAGTTCCCCACTGACCCCCGCACAGAACGAGGCCATCCGTCTGAGCGAAATGGAGATCGTGGAAAACGAGATCCACCGTGAAGGTCGTTACGCATTGCGCAAGTACTTCGACAGCGAAGACTTCATGTACGTGCATGACAACAGTCACTTCCTGGCCGGTATGGATACCTCCGATGCCATCGGTCGCGACGGCATTGGTCTGGTCGTCTCCAATGCGTACAACATGGCAACCGCTGCAGCTGGCACGTACAACAAGACCAACCTGCTTCAGTACGCTACCTACGTGGCGCACCTGATGAAGAAGTACCCGAACATGACGTTGATCGTTGAGCGCAAGGGCTCGGGTCAGTCGGTACTGGACATGCTGTTGATGCTCCTGCCGAAGATGGGGATGGATCCCTTCAAGCGTCTGTTCAACCGGGTGGTCGATGAAGCTGCTGAGAAGCGTGATCGCTTCGAGGAAGTCTGGCGTACTCCGGAGACCCACCGCAGCGTGGAGTTCTACTCTCGCTACAAGGAACTGTTCGGCTTCGTCACGACCAAGGAAACCCGTGACCTGCTGTACGGGGACGTGTTGCAGGAAGCGGCGCGTGGTTGCTGTGATGGCGTCATCGACAAAACGCTGTCCAATGAAATCCGTGGGCTGGTCATCAAGAACGGTCGACTGGATCACAAGGCCGGTGGGCACGATGACATGGTCATCTCCTGGCTGCTCAACCACTGGCTGGCTCAGTACGGTCGGAACCTGGAGCACTACGGTATCCCGACCAAGCTGCTGCGTCGTGCTGTCTCCAACGCGGGGCGTGCTCTGCGTCATGAGGAGGTCCGTCAGCAGGAACAGCAATCCAGCCTCCAGCAGGAGATCGACGCGCTCGCTGACAAGCTCAAGAGCGTACGTGACCCGATGCTGGAAGCCAAGCTGTCTCACCGCCTGAAGGTTCTCCAGAGCCGTGTGGTGGTCTCCGATGCTGACGCTACCAGTGTGGATGAACTGCTGCGTAGTAGCGAGGACTCGCGTGAGGTTAGCATGAAGTCCGATGCTGTGGCTCGCCGTCGTCCGATCGATTCCGATTCCCTGCGCAATGGTCTGCGAGGTCGTCGTTCCGATCCTCTGCGTGAACTGGCAGTGTGGCGAAGCTGATCTGTATGAACCCTTCACTGGGTAATACGAAACGGGAGAGTTGATAATGGATCGCTGGGCACAAGTACTGAAGAAGCCAACCTCGGTATTGTCACTGATATTCTGGCCACTGGTAACGGTGGCTCGATTGTTCGTGGCCATCATGCGGGGCTTCGGTTGGGGCTTTGCTCGGGAGAAGGGAAGCGTGTGGGTTGGTTTCGGCTGGCCCACACAGCGCAACACCGGACAGGAGTTCTCGATGTTCTGGAACTTCTTCAAGGTGGGTAGCCGTCTTGGTATCAATTTGACCATACGGCGGGAGATCGAAGATGCGTACACACTGCACATCTCCATCCCCTATCTCTTCTCTCTCCAGATATCCCTCGACGTTGGCTTGTCAAAGTTCCGTGAGGTCTTCTTACGGGGTGCGAACAGCTATTGCTGGAAGATCGTCTATTACACCTCTGGCTTCTTTGAGGTGAAGGCGAACTACCGCAAGTTCGATGGGGAACGGAAAGGTACTGGCTTCAATTATCAGCGAGAGGAACCGGGCAGGCACGAGTACCACATCGAGAAAGTGCAGCTGGTTCGCGGCTACGGTCACATTGCACCGACCGAGCACATGCCGCCTGAGAAGGTCAATGTCGAGGTGTCTGTCGAGGACGTGTTCCCGATCAATCACCTGGGCTTGGTCAAACTTCATGATCGCACCCGACGCTACACCTGCCGACTGGTCAATCCCATCGGTGTCGTAGAGCATGACCCCACCGGGATTAAGTTCCCGCGTACTGTCACGCTGGCCGTTGAGGACTCCACCTTCCAGACCACTGCTGTCACCAGTGTTGGTCAGGCGGTTTCCCAGTACGGCGATTACCTCGCCCAGCTCAGGGCATAGAAGCATAGAGGCAGGGCTCGCGCCCTGCCTCTATGCCGTTTACATCGCCACTATCTCTCGAATCTCACCGTCGAGATTGTCCCGACGCAATCGCCGGATCACACGGTCGAGGTAGGCGTTGATCGCCAGGTAGTGCGGATACTCGCTCCATTTCAGGAACCAGTTGCTCATCATTGGGTAAGTGACGGGCTCCAAACACTGTGGGTCGACGCGGTCGGATTGACTCCCGGAAACCGCACCAGTAACCACGAACACACTCTTGCGAGAAGATGGAATCCACCACCGCTCGTAGGTTGTGCGATAGACGATACGCTTGCACACGACCGTCAGCTCCAAGACTCCCTCGGTGCCGATCGAGAACTTCTTTGTGGAAGCCTCATTGGATCGTTGGTACGTTTGCGTATGGGATCTGCCTGTTACGTGGTGGCACAACACACCCAAGTAGAAGAGGAAAAACTTCATTGAAACCTGCCTTGGGGTTGGTACTGCCTACTACGAGTAATGTTCCTTGGCAAATGCTCGCAGGACGAGGTACAGCATGACCGACGTCCTTACCGAAGAGATGACGCTCTCGTTTCGCGTTTTCACTGCCTGGCGGACGACCTTGTCCGAAAGGGCCTTCATTTTCAGAAGGGATGGATCAACCATCCGTGACGCCATGTAGAGCGCTCTCAGCCGAGCGATAAGTGGAACAAGAATCGAGCCGCTGTTGGCGAGGGACTTGTCGTTCAGCACGACGCTGTACGCGTGAACGAGAGTTTCGTCAACCAGTTGCTCGACTTCGGGCACACCGGGAACTCGATGGTTATCGGAGATCCAAGTGAGCGCCTCTTCAAGCAGCTTCTGCGGGGTAGTGCGCATCGACGAGATGATCACCTGCACCAACTCCGTACGGATGAAGGTGGGGCGGTCACCGATTACGTCGTGGAGGTAACGGGTGTAGGTCGTGTAGGTACGCTGCTTGTCCTTCACGATAACCTGGCCGTTCAACTCAACCGTGGAGGAAGTGGACCGCAAGGTGTTGCCACTGGCACGCACCTCGTAGAACAGCTCCGTCAGGTTCTTCACGTACTCACGCAGACGCTGCTGGATATCGGTGATCATGTAGCCCACAGCGGCGTCGGGGCCGTGGTCCACGATGGTCTTGTGATGCACCGACGTTTTGGACAGAATGTCATCGGTCCGGAAATCGATCAGGGCGCCCCAGCTACCCACGATCTTCAGCAGGAACTTGCGGGTCATGGCAGCAGCAGTTGCTTGCGCTACGGCCAAGTCGCTGGGGAACTTGAAGTTGTGCGCCATGATGGAGCTGAGGAACTTGTACTGCAGGATCGTCAGCACGTCCTTCATGCCGGTCTCTTTCTGGGAGGTCGGCAACTTGGAGTGATAGATGGCGCTGACCAGCCAGCAGCACGTTTGGTTCATGGCATCGGTGATGCGCACGAAGTCTTCGTTGATCGTCGGCAATGCAACGATACGACTACGCAGTTCATCCTCGTCGATGTTCAGGATGTCATCGAAGAACTCAGCGCGCTGCTCGTCCCGGAAGCGGAACGGGTAATGCCCGAGCAGGTTCGAGCCCAGGAACTTGACGTGGTCAGGGTTCTTGGTGGCGAACTCGATGCGGAATCGGTGAAGACGCTTCATCAGCGCCAGATCGATTTTGACGTCCTTGCAAACATCGGCAAAGACAGACTTCAGGGACTCGGCCATGTTCGCCTACCATAGATTCTAAAGGGGGGTGCATAAAATGGGATCGGAAAACTTTTGAACTCTATATTACCCTAGTGAGCACTTGCCTTAAACGAGGCTCTCGCTCGAAATCCTTCTTCGAAGTTCAACCAACTGAGTAATCCATAATGTTCAAATCCCTCCTGGCTGTTGCCGGCGTCGTTGCTGTTGGCGCTGTCGCTTACACCCTGTTCAACGATGCTCAGGGAAGCGCCGACCATCCGGTCGTCGACGGGGAGCCCCAGGCTCCGGACATCAGCGGCGACACGACCGCAGCTCCGGCGATCTGAGCAATCAGCAGTAAAGCCTTACACCCATAAGCTATCCTCTGGGTGTAAATACTTAGTGGCATCCCAACGTCCTGTAGTGCCCCTCACAGGGCTTTGACTCTAAGACGGATGGACGTTCACGCGTCTACCTTCGCAAGTCCTACAGGGCGTCTGAGGGCGCCCTACCCCGCAGTACCATGTCCCATCAACAAGAGCACAAAAAGCACAATGAGCATCGAAACCAAGAACAACGAATCGACCCCGGATCAGACCGCCCTGGTTCAGCTGGCCACGGCCTTCCTCTCCAACCCGTCCAAGGAAACCCACGACGCCTTCCTGAAGGAAGACCTCAAGGACGTGACCGAAGGCGGTGACGTGATCACCTACAGCGAAGGCTTCTTCGGCGAGCAGCTGGTCAAGGACATCTCCGCTCGCTTCCCGGAAGCTGCTGCCTTCGCCGGCGTGCCGGGCTACGCCCTGCAGGCAAGCAACGAAGCTGGCCAGACCGACAAGGCCGATGCCGAATTCGCTGCTGACGCCGATGGCACCACCGCGCAGGCTGGCGAAGTCAACCCGCTGGTGCGTGAAGCCGTGCTGCAGTTCCTGGCCCACCCGAACGAAGAAACCTACAACGGTTACTTCATCGCCCTGTCCCAGACCGGCGGCGCCGGCCTGCCGGCAGAGTACTCGCAGAACGAGCAGGAGAAGCTGGCTGCCCACCTGACCGAGTTCTACCCGGAACTGGCTGAAGAAGCCGACCAGTCGCTGATCTCGGACGACCAGGAGACCACCCTGGAAAAGATCGAGGCCATCATCATCGACACCACGGTGGAAACCGAAGTGCGTCTGGAGCAGCTGGCTTCCGAGCTGATCGCTTCCGACGAGATGGTCCGCGGCGCCTACTGCCAGGCCCTGGGCATCAGCCCGAACGACTACGACAGCGAAGACGCGCTGGTGAAGGCGCTGGCTGAAGGCCTGATCGCCCTGGAAGGTCCGACCATCGCCGAAGTGCGCCTGGCCGCCACCCAGAGCCTGCAGAACAACGTCCGCATCCGCAAGGAAATGGAAGCGCGTCAGGCCGTGAGCGATCACGTCGAAGGTCGTCTGGATCCCCGCGTGCGCGGCAAGATCTCCTCGATCATGACCAACCGCTACAACTTCCAGTCCCAGTTCGGCGTGCTGCACACCCCCGGCGCCTGGTCCGCTTCCAACAAGCTGGCCAAGGCCATCTCCGAGCACTTCGAAGTCCTGCAGGGCAACGATGAAGTGACCGAAGAAGCCGTGGTTGAACTGCTGGCCACCCTGGAAGAAGCCGGCAAGGAACTGACCGCCGAATTCGAAGCGGCCATGACCGGCACCGCTGCGATCTCCTACCTGGATCGTTTCGCCTCCTTCCGCGCTCGTCCGCGTCCGGCCTCGGTGCCGGCTGCTGAAGCTGCGCAGGCTGTGGGTGAAGGCGACGAAGGTCCGGCTGCGTAATCGTTTCAACGCGTGCTTCCACTGGGGAGGAGGGGACTTCGGTCCTCTCCTTCCTGGTGGTTTTATGTCTGTAGTAAAAAATTACTCACGACCCCTTTCATCTGAATGGAACTTTCCTCTCGGGGGAAACCATTTAAAGGAAGGGGGTATGCGAGAAACTTTAGTGAAGCTGTTGAGGAGGCGTAGCGTAGCTACTAGCCTCCGAGAATGCTTTCTATGCCCTGTGGAAAGCGTATAGCGCCCACGTTGAGTATTAACTGATAGGGGATGGGGATAGTACGATCCTGTTAGTGGATGCCCATGAGTACCTAGTCGTGTCAAGTAAAGCACAAGCCTTTGAGCAGTTGAAACCAGCTGCCCTGAAGAAGAACCTCAAACTCCCTTACTTCAACAATCAGCGTGGGGATGACGCTGAGTACAAAACCGGGATGAAGGCATACAACACTGCCAACCGGAAGATCTACCAACTCTTGAAAGAAGCACCTGAGTTTAGTGATGAGCGTAGGTTCTTGAACCATGCTTACGAACGACTGCTCGACTGCATGCCCCAGCCCACGGTCTCACGCAGAGCTACGAGCCTGCAAGTGTACCTGGATCAACTGGAGGCTTTGACTGTAGTGTGTGAGCAAGCTGCCAGCTAATCCTGTGTAGCCATACTCACCCACCCCTTTGGAGATTTCCATGCGTGACCTTTCCTCCCTGCTCGACCCCAGCGCCGATGCCTCCAGCCGTGTGGACATCCATGCGGTACAGAACGAAGATAGCCAGTGGCAGCAGTACCTTGCACAGAACCTGCGTATGAGCAAGGTGTACGTGCTGGACGCTGCAGTGTCTGCCGAGAGCATCTCGATGGAGACCCAGCAGTTGGAGCAGGCCGCACTGGCTGAAGCCTCCGACGAACAACCGGTCTATCCCATCCAGCTGTACGTGCTGGACAATGGGCAGGACTACACCGAGATCCATCGCGTGCTGAACAAGGCACATGGTGATCCGGACCACACGGTGATCGTGCTGCTTGCCCCGCAGGCAACCGACTCCGAAGTCAAGGGCGATGCAGCGCAGCTGCTGTCGGTCCATGACCAGCTGGCCAACAGTGGCGCCAAGGTCTACACGACCATCGAAGACGCCACCGAATACCTGAACTCCCTGGTCTAAGGCCAGTAGTGCTGGGCAGGCCTTCGGGTCTGCTCAGTATGCCCTGTAGTAAATCCCGATACACCCTCTCTTAGCTATGAACAACCAAAGGAGTAGTACCCCATGAAGCGCAGCCACTATCCGCTGAACCCGCTCTGCCACCTGGCCGCTATCGGCTATTGCTTCCCCGACGATGCCTTCCTCACCCGTGAAGGTGCGCCGAACCTGTTCGAGCCGACCATGGCTCGTCCGATGGCTACCCACCTGCTCCACTGGCTGGCCCAGCAGGAGAAGTTCCTCAAGCACCTGCCGGACGATCGCAAGGATCTGTTCTTCAAGGCCGTGGTGATCGATCAGGAACTGCGGGTGAATGTCTACCACGCCTTCGGGCCGGAAGACGTCAACGAATGTCAAGTTGACACCCAGCCGATCTTCTCCTCGGACTGGATCAACGAAGGCGAGTTCCGTTGGCTGGTCACCCCGATCCTGCACAACTTCACCGGCAAGCGCGGCGGGCTGTTCTCGGCCAAGCCCAAGCGGACCATCGAAGCGCAGTTCATCAACATGCCCTGCACCGCCAAGCGCTATCGTCCGACCGAGCCCTACAGCTCGTTCAAGATGCGCCTGAACGATGTGCAGCTGGGCATGGTGCGTGCTCGTATGGATGCCAAGCAGATCATCAACGGCGATGTGTACGCCGAGTCGGCAGCATAATGGTTATGGGGGAGCCTTCGGGCTCCCCCTAGTCCTATCCCTTTTTTTTTGGTCACGACATGATCTACGAGTACAATGTCAAAATGCTGACCGGCTTCCCCAAGGAGGAACCCCACATGACGGACAACGTCGTGAACCTGGGTATCGGGATCATCCAACGTGATATTGGAAAGGTCATCGATGCCATGTGCCGTGAGTTTGAGATCAAAGATCTTCGCATTACGGTACAGATCACCAAGGATGACTTCGTGGATGTGGATATCCATGAGATCACCTGTGCCTTGCCACCCAATGACTTCCAGGGTCGACTGATGCGTGCAGTGCGCAGCATGCTGCCCAAGCTGAAGAAGCAGGACGTCAAGACGATCACGATCCGTGCTCGTATCAACTACGCCGACAAACGCGTGATCACTGTCCTGGCTCACCAGACAGCATAAGAGGAGGGGCGAGAGCCCCTCCCCTATGTCCTTAACGACCAGAGGCCATCAAGTGCTTGAGACTGCGCTTCTTCTGTTCGTAGTCGCCCAGTACCGAGGAGACCTTCCATTCCTTCTGCAGGAACTCCTGGTACATCTCTTCGGCATCAGCGTAACGTTCCACGACGTTCTTGAACGAACCGATGCTGAAGCCGCCCCGGATCTCACCTTCGTCGATGAGGATTTCCAGGTGGTTGTAGATGTAGGCCTTGGTGGCCAACTTGGCGCCCTTGGTGAAACGGTGCCAGGTGCGCGGGTTGAGCGAGGTGAACTCTGCATCGTAGGCCACGATAGCGCGCAGGAAGATGTTGCGCGGCAGGGCCATGTTGTCTTCCACGCAGATCACGTTGCGGCCCACCAGACGCACGTAGGCGGTGGACACCAGCGGGATGGGCATGTGCGAGGAGAGCACACCGGAGGCAGCATCGAGCATGGGCGAGTGGCCACGCATACCCATGTTGGTGGTGCCCATGATCGTGCCTTCGCCGAAGGTCACATTCAGAGGCTGGATGATGTCACGGTTGTTGGTGAGCTTGTCGGGGATCTCGTAGATCACCCGGAACTCATCGGCGTATTCCGGACGCAGGCCAACCAGAGGAATGGTGACCTCATGACCACCGGTCAGGTTGTAGTCTTCGATCAAACGACCGTAGATCACCTTCTCTCGCAGGCCGGTCTCGTAGTTGATCGGCGCACGGTAACCATCGAACCGCGATGGCGGGTTGAATGCTTCGTTGAGGATCTGCACCGGAATCGTCGCCGCGATTTCGCGCAATGCTTTGTTGATGACGGACATGGCGCCTCCTGGTTTCAATTTCTACACCCCAGACGATGCTATGAACCGTAGGGTGAACTCATAAGAAAGGAGCCGCTTCAATGAACTTGGAAGAATACCTGTTCAACCGTCTGGGAGAGGAGGCAGCCGAGGTTGTACAAGGCGCCACGAAGATCCTCTCCTTCGGGTCAGAGCATCGTGTCCCGTCCAACCGCATGGCCGCCAACGATTACCTGGTCGCTGAAATCAACGATATCCTGGGCGTTGCTGACTTCCTGAAGGAATGCGGCATCGAGCTGTTTGGTATCGGCAAGCCGCAGGCCCGCGAGGCAAAGATCCAGAAGATCATCACTTACATGCAGGTCTCCATCGATGCTGGTCGCCTGACCCTGAGCGATGAAGAACTGACCATGATCAACAACCGCAACGACGGCAAGCCTCTGCACCATCGCATCGGCGATACGGTGGCGGCTACCTTCGAGCAAAAGGAATCGGCATGACCACGCTCTTTGTCTGCGACAAGTGCAATTCGGTTGACACCACGATCGAAGCCTACCCGTCCCGCAACTTCGTCCTGAGCAACATGCAGTGCACCAAGTGCCAGACCGGGCAGTGGCACCGTGCATTCCCGCAGTTGCAGTACAAGCCTGAGAAGGACCACGTCATGAACCGTGCCAGTGGGATCGGCTTGGGATGACCAAGTTCATTGTCGATTACGATTCCAAGACCAACACCCCTGAATCGGTGAAGGACTTCGAACGACTCGCCAATCGAGGTAACCCCGGACTGTACCGACTGGACTACATGTGGGTACTGAAGTTCGCAGTGAAGATGCTGGGCGAGGTGGCACTGACTCGTGATCGTGACGATGTGGCCATGGTGATCCAGGAGCTGTACAGCAACTTACACTTGCTGGTGGATTACCCGGATATGGCCGAACCGATGGCAGAAGACATTGTCCGCGAGGTCAATCGACTGGCCACCTTCTTACCCGACGATCTGGTACTCAGTGATGATCGTCCGAGACGGTGTGAGATCATCGACCATCGACATGGCGCACTGTTGATTGAGATCCTGTAACTGGCCGGGGTTCGCCCCGGCCTTTATGCCCCAACGCTCTGTAAAGCTCTCTAAGGAGCGTCCAGCGTAAATAAGTACTCCCATAGCCTTTTCTATGTAGAAGAGCCCTAGAGGCCATTCTAACGAGTTTCAGACCTACACTATCTCAGTGTAGTGTACCAGTGGAGTTTCACAATGCGTCGGGCAATACTCATCTACGACATCACAGCCGAACATCGGGATGTCCGCAGAATAGTGCGCGACGCCTTACATCGTCGCGAGGAGCTAGTCGTCATCGACAGCTTCAGAGAGGGAAAGTTCGCAGCTGCCGTGAGAGAGTGGTTCGTCTACTTTCTTCTGGAGTACGCCTACCTCGGCGTGCCACCCACCTTCGGCTTCCGTCCTGATCCTCGTCTCGAAGATTTCTTCGAGCGCAAAACTTCGCCTCAGTTGATCACTCTTGCTCGAAAGCTCCGGATTCCATGGGAGCTCTCTGAAGAGACTCCCGTCATTGATATCCGGGAGCGCGATCTAGTGCTGACCTATAACAACGTAGATACATCGAGATGGACGTGACATGAGACACACCGCGCGGATTTACGACCTCGGCAATCTTGCCCGCAGGATGGTTCGAAACATCGAGGACTTCCTGGAGCTGTACGGCGACAAGAAGACCCCCCGTCCGAACATCACCGAATGTGGTCAGATGTTGGTCACCATCCTCACCAATGAAATCGACCGGCGCGCCAAGTGGGCCAGTCCGATCGGCCACGAAGAGCTGTTCGCGCAGCTGCTGCCGTGGACCTTGAACATCGAGAAGGGACCGGTTTACGAAGACTTCTACACCCAGGTGATCGACCGTGCTGTCGTGGCGATCAACCGCTGGCTGGAAGCCTTCATGGAACGGGATACATGGATGATCTGGGAGGTTGAGAAAATCACCCCCCTGACGATCTCCCTCGTACCCAAGCAGGACTATCGAATCGAAGAGTGGACCCGCTTGAAAGAGAATGGCTTCCTGGACAAGTTCCGGGACGGGCGCCACAACTGAGGCATTACAATGTCAAGCACTGTGCTAGGCGACATTCAGGGTCTGCTGAGATCCTTCGTTCAAGACCTTCAGTACGCCTGCGATTACGACGAACCCAAGCATCTCCACATTGATGCCCTGTCGGTCGCAGAGGTCATCCTTGATGAATACTTCTCGGATATTTCGCTACTGCTGCGTGAACCGGTTGACTTCCTCCGTCGCTATGAGATCTCTCATGAGCGGAAGAAAGAGATCATCAACAATTTCAAAGCTGCACTCGAAGACTACATCCACCGCATCTGCCGCATCCACCCCCGCTTCCATTACAGCTATCGGCTGGACGGCAGTGGGACGCTGGAGATCGTGCAGATGGACATGGACCCCCAAGGGCCGCGCCTCAAGTTCCACTGCGAGCGCAGTGACGAGGATGACCCAGAGGGCATGGGGACTTACGTTCCCGAACGCCAGAGACGACGATAATGGAACAGACGCTTGTCATCATTGATGCAAGCAGACTGCTCAAGGAGATGGCCCCCTACCTCGAACACCTCCGGGTGTTCGGGGTGGATGAGCCTTCTATGCTCGCACATCTGTTTGCGGTTATGCGACACCCCAATCAAAACCAGTACGTCCAGAGGATGTCGCGCGATCTTATACTGGAGCTTGACGAGAACTTCTACTCCAGCAAATTCCCACCTAATAGTAGCGGCGATGTAAAATACGATCGTGTTGCACATGCAATGATCGACGCGCTCGGTGACGGCCTCCAAGTCCTGATCCCAACGCTCGAAACGATCCTAGGAGACTATCGGCACTCCGCAACGCTGCATGGTTTTGTGGGCCGAGACATAGTGGTGGCCGTAACGGTCCCCGAGAAGACTGCCGATGAAGACAAAGAAAATGCTGCTACTGCTTCCGATGCGGGAGGCGGAGAAACGACTGACGGAAGTGGAACGGGATCTGGACCAGCTACCCCTGGCCTACCCGTTCAGCCAACTCGTCGCCCTTACGTTCAGACTCTGGATGATGATCACGAGTCTGGATGATGACGAGGACAAGACCGGCGCAGACCTCATCTACGACGACGAAGCCTTCAAGCATGTACTGGAGAAGCTCGTCGCCGAAGATGCGGATCTGTCCGAGTTCGAGTACGACGAATTTGTCAAGGCGCTAGCCACGTTCGAAAAGGGCGTCGGCAGGCTGTACGCCGAACTGGCTCCGTACCTGAAGCCGTTCGAGAAGTACATCAATCGCAACAGTGAAAGTCCCATCAATTTCCAGGGCTGGCTTGCCAGTGATCTGGTGGTGGAACTAGAGACCAACGAATCATGCCAAAACCCGTCGGCGGAATAAGCCTGATCCTACCGACCAGAGATATCATCCGCGGCCATCGGTTCAATGAGTCTACGTTCCAACTCATGGGGCAGAGTGCCAAGATGCTGGGGAGGTTTACTCTCCAGCAGTGGATTCAGAATCAACTGGATCGGCGCAGGTATTACACGGGTTACGTCAGTCAAGCTGAACTCCTGGAAGATGCGGTGCTCACCTACATCGTTGAACCCAGGACAGACCTCGAAGAGGACGTGCTACGGAAGGCAACCCATCGCATGATGGATATCGTGATGGATTATCACGAGACGATTAACCCTCTACTGGGCGGTTTCTGCGAACACGCAGTTGACGTTACCCAAATTCGTTTTGATGACTGGCTCGGCACTGACATGATTGTTGCTGTCGACCGGTTCTAATGGAGCTAGAGATGGAAGCAAAGAAAGAAAGCCCCGCCAAGATCGTCCTGCAACACGACCCCGTTCCAGAGATCCCCTCCTACCGTCCAGCCCATACGAACAATGAGCAGGGGGTTATCGACGATGCGTCGGCAATAGCCAGCTACAAGGCCAACCCGGAAAAGCACGAGGCTGTCGCCAAGGTCATGATCGAGCAGATCACCAAGATCGCTCACCGGGAACACTCCAAGCGCGGACAGGACGTCGTCCACAAGGGCTCGGTGATCTTGACCACCAAGCGAGCCTTCGAGGACTTCGAGCAGACCGCAGCGATGATGTCCAACGTCAACTACGACGAGGATGAGATCGGAGCGGCCATCCTGAACTCGATGCGCACAGGGCAACCGGTGCTGGCTGCGAACATGCCCAATGACGAAGATGCCCAGATCCTGCTGCGAGCCACTGAAAAGCTCAGGCAGGGTGTCGTCAATGCCGTGAACACCGCCCAGATCGATCACAGCGAACTTGACAAGACGTTGGTCTTCGATGGCTGGTGCTGCGGCGACATGGTGCTGGAGCACATCGAGATCAAAGAAGATCACTGATCTTATGACACCAAGTTGACATAGGCCCACCATGACCCCGCTTTCGAAGCTGCCCCTGAACTCCACCGTGTCTTTCGACCTGTACCCGTCGTACATCATCGGGACCGGTTACAACTTCGCCAAAGTGCTTGCACACCTGGATGCTGACACGGCGCGGGCGCTCGGCGTGGACACCCAGGCCAAGCACAACAACGTTTACCCGACCCTGCCCTCGGACGTTCCCAATCGTCCCAGTGCGTACCCGTGGGTCAAGCTGCGCCTGCAGAATGGCGAAACCGTCATCATCGGCGTGGCGTGGATCAAGGAACAAACGATCAAAGTGCTCAACGCCAAGCGCGTGCGCTGGCAAACCAACATCACCAGTGACGACGATGCAGCACTGATCGTTCGCGTACTGGCGGCCAATGGTTTCCAGGCGTTGGACATGGAAGTGATCGAATAAAGACAGCCGGGTAGGCTATTATATACAGAAGCCTGGGTCGTTTCTGTCGTGCTTGTACTGGCTTACCCGCACTCTTTAGCCAGGCCTTCGGGCCTGGCCTTTTTATGCCCTTATTTTCTTTTTCTACATACCGGGGCTATCTAGTGTACCTTAGGCGGAGCAGTACATGAAACACTTCATCATGGCGAAAGACGATTACAAACGGGACGTGAATATGGTCCCGGCGTACGTTCGAGATTGCGCCACGTATCTTCAACTTGACACCGGTATCGACTTCGACGAATGCGTTGACTACGTCCGCACTCAGGTCGGTCCGGGCGGCGCCCTGGAAATCAAAGCCCCGGAAGTGATGTGTCTGAGCAAGGACACTCCGGGCAATCGTGTCCAACGGACCATGTCCCTGGATCAGTACATCGGCGAAGCAGTACAGGCCGGTGACATCATCAGTCCCACGATGGCAGTCTACGCAAATCCACTGCGTCATGAATCCATCCTGGGCAAGTACGTTGCTGGTAACCTGACCAAGCGACAGGTGGCAAAGCATGAGATGTTCACGGCTCAGTCTGAAGCCGACATCTTCAAGCTCAATGGGGACATGGAGTCCTACAAGCGCTACTCGGCGCTGGCCGGTCAGAAGGACGCAGAGCAGTCCTCGACGAAGGTCAAGAACAACTCGCTGTCCGGTGCACACGCCGCACAGCACACCCCGCTGTACAACAAGTCTTCTCACAGTACCCTGACCAGCTCGTGCCGCTCGGCTACCTCGTATGGCAACGCCAGTAACGAGAAGTTCCTGTACGGCAATCGTCACTACTGGTCGGCGGAGTTGGTCAAGGCCAACATCATCTCGATCATCAACACTGCGGACCTGCCCAAGATCACCGCAGCAATGTCCAAGTACAACCTGGTCTATCCGACGCTGGAACAGACCATGGCCTGCATTACCCGCTCCAGTGACCTGTACTGGCGCGATGCAATGGAAGGTGAATCCATCCGTGCACTGGTTACTCGTCTGAGCCCGGTGCAGCGCGCTGCCGTGGTTTACGTGGGTGATTTCTACCATCTGGCCGAGTACAACCACGACTTCTGCCACAAGTTCCTGGACCTGCTGTCGAGCAAGGCAACGGTTCCGCTGGGCGTGGAAGAAGCAGCTGCTCAGATCGGCGCAATGGATGATGACCTGAAGGCCTTCGTCTCGATGCTGTGCGAGCAGGAACTGTACGGCACCAGCATGAAGAAGCTGAAGGTGGAGAACCCGGAAGGCTACGGCATCCTGGGCGCTACCGCCAAGGCGATCCCGGAAGTGCTGGACTACTACGCCGACATGATCCAGGCGCTGTGGGTCACCAACTGCATGCCCGCATCCATTGCTGCATTGCCGACCATCATCCGACGTTGCGCCATTGCCTCGGATACTGACTCGACGATCTTCACCACCCAGCACTGGACCAACTGGTTCGTGGGCAAGATGGACTTCTCCCCGAAGTCGCGTGCTATCTCCAGCACCATGGTCTATCTGGCATCGCAGGCTATCCGTCACATCCTGGCAAAGCTGTCGGTCAACATGGGTGTCACCCGTGAGAACCTGCACAAGCTGGCCATGAAGAACGAGTACGCCTTCCCGGTGTTCGCACTGACCGGCCGTGCCAAGCACTACTACGCCAGCATGTCGGCCCGAGAGGGTAACGTGTACGTGGAGTTCAAGAAGGAGATCAAGGGCGTTGCGCTGCGTAACTCCAACGTGCCCAAGCATGTCAATGACAAGGCGCACGGGTTGATCGATGAGATCATGGATACGGTCTACAAGGGCGAGAAGCTTTCGCTCACCAAGATCACCAAGACCATCAGCAACATGGAAGACAGCATCCGCAACTCGATCTTGAATGGTAAGTACGACTACATGACGCGGTTGCAGATCCGTGACGTGACGTCCTACACCAAGCCTGATTCCTCAGTGTTCGTTTACTACGACCTGTGGGAGACGGTGTTCGCTCCGAAGTACGGTCATGCAGAAGCGCCGCCGTACGGTGCGATCAAGATCGCGATGAATACCGAGAAGCCTGCCAAGTTGAAGGCATGGTTGGCTGGGATTGAAGATCGGGCACTGGCTGAACGTCTGATCAAGTGGTTGGAGGCACGCGGCAAGAAGCACATCACCGCGCTGTACCTGCCGGAAGCAATCCTCTCCACGACCGGTATCCCCAAGGAAGTCATCTCGGGTGTCAACATCCGTAAGCTGATCTTCGCCACGATGGAACCGTTCTACCTGATCCTGGAGTCGCTGAACATCCACATGAAGAACAAGTGGCTGACGCGACTGGTCTCTGACAAGGTTGAGCTGATCATGGCTACGCCTACTCTGGACACCACGGTTCTTGAAATCGAACCTGATGAAGCCAACGAAGATCCATTTGCGGGTGCATACGCAAACCTGGATGTCGATGGTTCCAGTGAACTGGACTGGTTCGACGAGGAAGCTGAGGAAGAGGACGAAGAGGAAGAAGACGCGTAAGGGCATAGAGGCAGGGGCTTGCGCCCCTGCCTCTGCTTTATGTCCCTGGTACGTTGAGGAACCGGGAGATGTTGGTGTTGATCTCATCCATCGACTTGTCAAACGCCGTGTCATCCAGACCACCCCGCATCGAACGATCGCTCTCCATGATCTTCAGACCAATGGCAATCTCGTTGAGGTAGCGCTGATTGACCTCACCATACAGCCCGCTGTTAGCCTGGACCAGATAGGAGATCACCGGGATGTGAGCCAACGTGATAGCCCAGTTCACATAACGGTTACGCAACGGCAGCTTGAAGTCCATGACCTCGCGAACGTTGTTCTTGGTGATAGCAGGCAGGCCCGCAATCATCGCAGGGAAGTCAGCACGGCGCGTCTTGGAGACATGCACGTACTGCTCCAGAACCTCGTTGACAAGGTCGTGGTAGTCGTTCAGAGCGAAGCTGTTGGTGTTACGCGTCTTGGGAATAGCAATCCCCATCAGCTGATACAGCATGCGGTTGAACAGCGCCACATCCAGCTGAGAGCGCATCATGTTGGCCAACGGCACCTGAGCCAGGAACTGGACGATGGCCATGTTGCGATCGGGGAATGCGCCCTGAGCATCGGACCACATCTTGAACTGCGCACCGAGCATGGGCAGGTTGACCAGAATCACGCTGATCCCATCGAAGCTGTTACGCCCGTTGGGGAAAGGCATGTTCAGATCAGTGGAAGGATGACGCAGTACGCGCACCGATTCCAGATCCTGCCAGGTGTCCTCGATACCAGTAACATCGAAGTCAGTGATGTCAGCAATCACCACCTCATTGCTACCCTTGCCGTAGAACGAACCATTGCGCGTCATCTCACCCTTGGAGAGAATCGACGTCATCTGGTAGGACATTGACCGGTTCAACGCCATGTCAGCGAAGCGGTCTTTGTAAGTTCTTACGTCCAAGGACAATGGTACGGAGGTGGATGCCAGGAAGCGTGAAAGAATGTGCGTTGTGGCTACGGACTGCGGATTTTGGCGATGCCAGTTGATCGCCGTGGACAGGTTCTGTTGGAGCTGCCGACGGACGTATTCAAACCGACCTATCACAACCTGACCGCGACTCCACGTCGCTGAGGGGTTGAAGATGTCGAGCATTGAGTGCTCCAGAATAAGTGGTAAGCTACACAGTATTTGCAGGACTAGCTGCAGGGAGTGCGTGTAAAAAATTACGCATTCTCACCCTATGCTATAGGGAAACAACCCTTCGGCAGCTTCGGCTGCTGAGATATGCGGGGAGCGTACGTTCCGAACAATTCGATTCAAACGCTTTTTAAGCATATATCATCCAATTGACGTATCCCAAAGATGCGTTGCGCGCAATCCATCAAAACCAGAAGAAGGTAGAAACAATGAGTGTGAACACCGAAGAAAACGGCGCCCAGGCCAACTCCCGTGATCGTGCACGTGAATCCGTGCCGAGCAACAGCGAGCGCCGCGAAGACCGCAGCGACCGTCAGGCCGAAGGCCGTGCCAACCGCGAAACGCGCGCCAACCGCCGTGCCAGCGTCTCCAGCATCGAAGCCGATCTGGCGCGCCCGATGTCCATCGAAGGCAACGGCGAACTGCTGACCGTCGTCAAGAACAAGATCCAGGACATCCTGAAGGACAACCTGAAGTCGACCTACGACGGCAGCTTCGGCGTGCTGGCCCTGGATCGCAACCAGATCAAGACCGGCTTCTCGGTCCTGGTGATCTACTTCAATGAGCGTTCGGGCAACAGCCAGTACACCGGCGCGTTCAAGCTGATCCTGGAAGGCACCGGCAGCGGCGCCCGCCTGACCCGTCCGGTCAACATCGGTTCGAGCAGCTACACCCGCCAGCTGGTTGCCGGCGACCTGGAAGGCCCGGCCCTGACCGACAAGATCAGCCGTGCGCTGGCCGAACTGAGCGGCGCCAGCGTCGAGCTGTACGACGCCGGCACGATGGTGATCCACAACACCGTGGACCCGGAGAAGCACGAAGGCAAGCTGAAGCAGTGCGTGCAGATCGCCACCCAGGCCTGCTTCACCGTCCTGGACCGCGCCACCGGCCAGCAGGAAACCCCCTTCTCGCCGCAGCTGCTGGGCAAGAAGACCGTCCTGTCCGTGAACATCGACAGCAACCCGACCCCGCTGGTCTCCGCCGGTGGTCTGCCGATCCGTACCGACTTCTCCATCGAACTGTCCGCCAGCGAAAACCGCAGCCGCGATGATCGTGACCGTGACGATGCCACCGACGAAGAAGTGCTGCACAGCACCGACGTTGGCCTGACCCGCCTCGACGGCTACATGGACCTGGTGTACATCCCGCAGGGCCGCGACAACGACCGCCGTCGTGACCGTCGCAACCGTCGCGACTACGTCGATCCGCTCTACCAGCCGGCGCTGGTCATCACCCGTGCGGCCAACCGCATCTCGGCGCTGACCATGGAGCTGTTCCTGCTCGCCATCGCGACCTCCACCATCATGGATCGTCGCCAGGAGTGGGTGAACCAGTTCCTGCGCCACGACGACGCCCGTGCTCACCTGCGTGACATCGGCGCCATCGGCTACGAGCTGGCCCCGCACCTGGAGCCGGGCGCCAAGGGCGAGCTGATCGACACCACCCGTGCCGACTTCGATCGTCGCGCTCTGAACGAGCTGATCGAAGATGCCATGTCCCCGGACCTCGTCGTGCGCATGCACATCGAAGAATCCGGCGACCAGTCCTGGCTGTCGCTGGCGCTGCTGGCTGCGGCTGAAGGTGGCAAGGGTAGCGGTGACGTGGCCGACATGATCTACAAGGCTGCCGACAACCTGACCGACGGCAACTTCGGTGATCGCTTCAAGGAACTGGGCGGCAGCAAGATCGCGATCGACCTGAGCGACCGCATCATCCTGGGCACGTACAAGGACAAGCACGGCGAAACGCGCGACCCGCGTGAAGTCGATGACTACCTGGCCTCGCTGAACCTGTTCGGCAAGAACGACATGGACATCGTCGAAGACCTGTCGATGACCCATGACGACGTCGATGCGCCGCTGGCGGTCCGCCTGCACAAGCGTACCGAGATCCTCCGTCACGCCACCAACGAGACGCTGGAAATCAAGGCCTACGCCCGCGCCATCGAGTTCACCTCCGAGTTCATCGAAGCGCTGGTGCTCGGCCTGCAGGACGCCGACATGGACATGCGTTCCAACAGCCTGAACATGGACTACCGCCAGGGCACCAGCCGTGGTCGTGCCGACGCCACCCGCAACGCCATCCGTTCGGACCGCGTGTCGAGCCTGTACCGCGACGGCGGCCGCGAGCGCGATACCGGTGGCCGTGGTTCGGCCTTCGGCCGTGGTCGTTACGCCAACCGCTGGTAAGCAACAAGCGCACTGCGCAAGTAGTGTGTTGATGTAGATGAGAGGCCGGGGGGTAAAACCCCCGGTCTTTCTTTTTTGTCTCTATGCCCTAGCGGAGATTTTCCTTGTCAATCATGTTTGAGATCGTGGACCATAACAAGCTGTTCCAGAGCTTGTCCGTGGATCCGCTTTTCATCAACGATTTCGATTTGAAAACGGAAGAGGACCGTAAGCGGCTCGACTCACGACTGTTCACACGTTACGAGGGCGACTCGCCTTTGGACGTATTGCCGCGCTGCCAGTGCGGTCACCTGACAGGCGGACGCTTCACCGGGATGATCTGTCCCGAGTGCGGCTACCAATGTCTGGTGGTCAGTGAGCGCAACATCGAATCGGACATGTGGATGGCGCCACCGGAAGGTGTGCGTGCTTTCATCAATCCACTGATCTGGGTCATCTTCAGCAAGTACATGACCCACTCCGGTTTCAACGTTCTGGAATACCTGGTCAACCCGTATTACAAGGCCAACCGCTATCCCGAGCAAATCATGGAGCGCCTGCGTCGTGCAGACATTCCACGGGGTATCAACTTCTTCCATGACAATTTCGACAAGATCTTCGAGATTCTCATGAAGGAGCGCCTGCTGAACATCCGCAAGGATGAGAAGGCTGACCTGATCCAGTTCGTCAACGAGAACCGCCCCGCAATCTTCTCCAAGTACCTGCCGATCCCCAACAAGATGTCTTTCGTGGCAGAAGACACCAGCGTTGGGTTCTTCATGGACACGCAAATGGCCACCCCGGCCTTTGCTGCATTCCGGACGATCTCCGGTGCTGTGAACTCGGTAAGGCCGCTCTCGCTGGATGTCCTCCAGTCACGAGCAGTGAAAGCCAACGTGCTGATGACTCAGTACTACATGGCCTTCCATGGCAAACCCTTCGGTGCACGTGAAGGGTGGTCGCGTAAACACATCTTCGGCTCGCGTCTGTTCTTCAGCGCACGAGCAGTGATCTCCTCGCTCAGCGAGAACCATCACTACGAAGAAGCGCACCTGCCGTGGTCCCTGGCCGTGGTCGGTTACAAGCTCCACATCCAGAACAAGCTCAAGCGGCTGGGCATGACGCCCAAGGAGGCCGCGCGATACATCAACGATCACACCCTGCGTTACGATCCGTTGATCGACAGCATCTTCAAGGAACTGATCGAAGAGTCGCCCCACGGCGGCCTGCCGATTATCCTGCAACGCAATCCTACCCTTGACCGCCTGAGTGCTCAGCGGTTCTTGGTGACGAAGATCAAGACCAACGTACGTGACGTTACCATCTCCATGTCGGTGCTGACTCTGGTCGGCCCCAACGCAGATTACGATGGCGACGCCCTGAACGTTATCCTGATTCTCGACAAGGATATGTATGACAAGCTTCAACGCCTGTCACCCCACCTCGGGGTGCTGGACTTGATGGCCCCGCGAACCATCTCCAATAACGTGAAGCTGCCGGGTCCGGTAGTCTCGACGATTGCAGACTGGCTCTCAAGAGCATAGCGGGGATACGCGCGGCATACGGGAGGGGCGCAAGCCCCTCCCGCTATGTTGTTTCTCAACTTGGATGATCCCCCATGGACACCATAGACCCACAAGGTGATGATAACCGTCATGAGCTGAATACTCTACTCCATCAAACTCTCCGGTCCTTCTCTCGCAGACACTACCGCATTCCTGCCCACTTCGGCGGAAAGCAGTTCTTGTGCAATGCAGAGAATGACTTCAAGGTCTGCTTGAATAAGCGGAACGTAGAGATCGTAGGATTCTCTCACGACGGCGAAAAGAAGCGTAACCTGCGGGTCTCTGAAGTACACGAGACGGTGAATAACCAAGCCCGTATGGAATACGTTGAACGTTTGCTGGAGTTGTACAAGAGGACGATCGACAAGGACCGTAGCGGGATCTACTACGTTTTGGAACATCCTTACCGCGAAGGCGCCATCAGGAATCGCTTGCTGTCCTTCGCCTCCACAGTGCTAAACGACAAGTTGCATCTGGGAGTTGAATATAGCTGTGCGTCTAACCTGATGCTTGTTACGATCAACAGTCACAAAGGCGATCGTCGATTGATGATGATGCCGATCACCCCCGTTCCAAGAATACTCTGATCCAGTCCCCGTTAAGGGATCGCTGGGATTGCTGTACAATCGATGGCCTGTAATAGTTGGAAGAAGAAAAGAGTTCCCCCGCTCTTTTCTTTTGTCGTCAAAACAGTTTCAGACCTACACTATCTAAAAGAATACGGATGAAGGGATATGGTGTGATGTATCCCTATTCCACCTAACGAGTCCAGAAATGAAACAGGGGACAATTACCAAGGTGGCAATGGCGCTGTTTGAGGCCCTCGCGCCTGACTACTCAGAGGAAGAGAAGGTCAGATACGCGAAGCATTGCCACATGGTGACCGAGCACACCAATCCACGACGGATTCGGTATCGGGCAGGAGAAGTGTCGCTGTCGGGGCGAGCCAAGAGTGTTGAACTCCAGGCCACGTACCACGGAAAGACTACCTACGCGTTTCATCCGCCGCTTCAGAACCTTGAAGCGGAGATCATCTTCGCCATCCTTGACTGCTACAAGAACGGTACTGGCATCAGCCACATCGTCTTGGAGGAGATCAACAAAGATGGCACGCAGCTCGCGGTTCGTGAGGTGTCGATCAAGGAACTGATGCGTATCATCGTACCCGAAGCCATTTTGCTGAAAGACAGCAATGCACGGGTCACGTTGGAGTTCGAAGACAAGTATCTACAATTAGGCGGCACAGGCGACGTTGCAGCGCGACGCGTCTACTTCCGCGAATAAACCAGAGGAGGGCTACGGCCCTCCTCTATGCCCTAATCCCATAGATTCTATTGAAAATGGACTAAAAAACTACATAGAGAACCTACCATATGCAATCATTAGAGGAGCAGTAATGGCCAGATTTTTCGAAGGGGATGAAGAGTCCTTTGACTACATGTTCTACGGGGAGCAAGACCGTAGGATGGAGTCGTTCATCTCTGACAGACTGGAACGTGCATCCTCAGGACTTCAGCGAGCAAGCTCGGAGTTCTTGGACCGTGCCAGAGGGATGTACGATCGTTTCTACAATTCGGATGCTGTCCGCTATGCTCGCGCTGCGGCGCGTGTGGTGGAAAGCGTTTGGATCAGTGATGAGGTTCGTCGCCTCACCAGCCTGAAGGCCCTGCAGACCGCCAAGCCGCGCATGCAGCGCTGGTTGATGGCTGAGCCCACCTACCGCAAGCTGTTCAATGAAGGCAAGGCTGCGGGCTATGGTGAGAGCTACGAGAACTTGGACCCCGGCAAGCTGGGTGAAGAGCACTACGACTATCGCCGCGTCATGTCTGGCATGATGATCGATGGTGAGGGTGACGAAGACTGGGTGGCAACGACCTACGACGAAGACCTGTACGACGAAAACGATCGTCTGTCGGTTGACGAGCAGGTGGACATCACCGAGTCCTGGCACCTGATGGCGCACTACGCCAAACTGGGCAAGAATGACCCCGGCAGTCGTTTCGACGACGAGCTGTAAGAAATGGTATAGGCCGCCTCCATTTGGGGGCGGCACATTTCAACGGAGCTCGCAATGCCTGGTATCTTCACGTTGTCTTCCAAAGGGCCTGCACGAAGCATTCAGGAGACCGCCGATACGGCAGTTGCGCACTTCCTGATTGCTGAGTATTCGCAGAGCACCATGTTCGCCGATAACGTCCAGTCGTTCCCCTGGATCATTCAGGCATTCTCCAGTGATGAGTCTGCCCTGAAGCGTCAGATCGAGGATCGACTGCAGCAACACCTGTCACATTACTTCGATGGTTCGCAGGTCGAAGTAAGCACCAGTGAGAAAGTGGTGGGCGATGAGAATCGACTGCATGTGGTTATCACCGCAACCGTGACTCGCGATGGCTATGCCTACTGCGTTGGGCACGAAATCAGTACCTACCAAGGTGCAGTGCTGCGCATCATGAAGCTCAGCAACTGACCTTATTTTTTTCTTTCAAAAACAGGCTCTATTAGAAATGACCCAGACCGCAATGTTGCCGAAGAACGACCCGCGCGTTGGTGCTGAACTGGACAAGTTGATCCAGGCACTGAGCGATTTCGAAGCCGATGAAACCGGTGACCTCGGTAAGGCGACCAGCCAGCTGATCACCATCCTGCAGAACCCCGAAGCGGCACTGGCCATCGGCGCCTTCCGCGATGACCTGGTGCAGCTGCTGAACCTGACCCAGCCGGCCAGCGAACAGCAGATCGCCGATGAACTGCTGATGCACAACCCCGGCACCCTGCGCACCCTGGGCGACATGTCCGGCATCCCGTACGGCGACCGCGCCGGCCGCTTCGAAGGTCATGAAGCTGCCATGGAACTGGACACCCTGCAGGAACTGCCGGCCTTCGACGCAGGTGCCGAAGACATCGTCGGCGGCGCCACCAGCCCCGAGTACGACGAAACCGTGCGCAACGACTTCGTCCTCGCCGTCGGCCAGGTCGCCGATCCGGCCACGGCCGATCTGCTGACCCGCCTGTACGACCAGGTCCAGCAGGCCAACCGCAAGGTACAGCACCTGGAACAGCAGAACCGCCAGATGGCTGCCCGCCTGGCCGAGCCGCTGCGCCAGATCGTCGACGGCACTGCCCGCCAGATCGCCGAACTGCGCCAGGGTCTGGCTGACCTGCGCGATGACGCCGGCTACCTGTCCTTCGGCGCCTTCCACGACCTGCTGACCACCGCGTCCAAGAACGTGGACCGCACCATGCAGGCCCGCCACAACCATCGCATCAACAAAGCCCGCACCTCGGTGGAGTTCTCCGAGCAGAAGATCGACGACCGCTCGGTCCTGGTCACCCTGTCCCCGCCGAACGATCCGGTCACTCCGAACAAGTTCGAGGTGAAGAACCGCATCGACGGCCAGTGGGTGGACGTCTCCAAGGAGATCCCGTCCTACGCGCTGGAAATGGTCTGCGAGCAGCTGCAGGTCCGCGGCCTGAACGACGGCAAGCGCCGCTGGGCGAACATCGCCATCCAGCAGGACGAACCGGCCGCCGCCGAAGGCGAGCAGCACGACCACGACCACGATCACCAGCACTGATCGTGAAGTAACCACTGACCCGGTGAATTAAGTAGCCGGGTCTTTCAAGGCGAAGAACATGTCCGACAAAGACAACGGGTCTGTCGATCCCCGATCGATTGATCAAATCCTGACCGAGCGTCAGGCTGCTCCGTTCGTGAAGGCACTGAAGCACATTCTCGATATGAATGCCGCTGACGTGCCGACCATCACCGAGCACGCCTTCAAGGCAACCATCCTGCCGTTGCTGACCTCCACGGAAGAAGAAATCAACCTGGAGCCGTGGGTACACGTTGCCGGTAGCCCGAACCGTCCGATCAACGTGGTCGACCACACCGGGCAGTTGCTGTTCCAGTTGCCGGCCCTGATGTCCATGCGGGCCACGCATTACGCCATCACCAATGAAGCCTCCTTCTTGGAGATCTTCCGGCGCACTGAAGCCATCCGCATCAAGAGCCCTTACGCCGCGCGCCGCGCAGCTGAAGAGCTGTTGGCTCAGCGCGTGTTCGACCCCGGCGTGAACTACGACACCGCGGTCATCATGGATGGTATCTTCCGTCGTTACGGCGTGAAGCCGTTGTTCGAAGACGACGGCGACGATGGCACGTCAGCGCCCACTGCTACCACGGGCGGTGGCAAGACCAATATCAGGCCTCCCGATGCGTTCGAAGAGTTCTAAGTATCTGAAGACGATGCAGGTCGGTGATATCCACACCGGCCATGGCAGAACCCCGACCACCCACATCCTCAACAATCTGCGTGAGAAGTTCAATCACGAGACCTTGGCGGATGTGGATCTGCTCTGCATCAACGGTGACCTGTTTGACAAGATCCTCTACTTCCCTAACCCGGTAGTGATTGAGATCCAGTTGTGGGCTGACTATCTGCTGCGCGTCTGTGCCGACTGCAATGTCGTGCTGCGCGTACTGGAAGGAACTGACTCCCACGATGCCAAGCAGAACACCATGTTCACCACGCTGCTGGAGTCCAACCGTCTGACGTTGGATTTCAAGTACCAGAACACGGTGTGTATCGAGTACATCGAGAAGCTGGACATCAACGTGTTGTTCATCCCGGACAACTGGCCTTCGGGCATTGATGGGACGTGGCTGGAGGTGCAGAGCCTGCTGAGGGAGCACGGCTTGGATAAGGTGGACTTTGCCTGCATGCATGGTGCGTTCACGCATCAGCTGCCGGAAGTCGTTGCGATCCATGGTGAGGGCGGGATGCACAACCCCGACCGGTACTCGGAGATCGTGGAGAAGTACGTCTTCATCAACCATGTGCACAAGCAATCGCGCTACAAGAACATCATCGCACCTGGCTCCTTTGATCGCCTTGCCCACGGCGAAGAAGAGGACAAGGGGTTTGTTGTTGCCGAGATTGGGTACGACGGAAACGATAAGATCACCTTCGTCACCAACCACAAGGCAATGATATACAAGACGGTGGATTGCTCAAACCTGACAGCGTCGGAAGTGTTCGAGAAGATCAATGCGTTGGTCGATCTTGGAATGCTGCCCAATGGCTCCTACCTCAGGGTGCAAGGTAATCGCCACGATCCGGCCGTGATCGGTCTGAAAGAGATCCGTCGTGAGTTCCCCCTGCTCATCTTCGATGACCCCAAGGTCAACAAAGAGAAAGTCGTTGAAAGTACTCTCTTCACTGATACACGCAATCGTTTTGAAGAAATCACTGTCACACCTGACAATCTAAAACAACTACTCATGCCTCGCATCGAGGCTCGACTGGGCGAAGGTGCCCAGTTAACAGGTGTATGCAGTTCCATCATTGATGAGCTTCTCTAAAGGAGAGTTCTGTGAGCAAGTTTGAGAGTGCTGTAAGTGTCGCATTGAACCAAATCAGCGCCCAGTTTGAGCAGCTGGCCCAAGCTGTCAGGACCGCTTTGCCCCATGCTCCGATCCCCACCGGTTATGGGGCTCCAGGGCTGCATTCGCTCATCAGCAACCTGAAGTTGGCCGGTGAGTGCGAGATGGCCGATACCGTCAAGATGCTGCGCGACACTGGGGCGATTATCCCCAACATGCCGATCGTGGTGAACTACCTCAACGATCGCGATACCGCGTGGGACGGTAGGCTCACCCTTAACCTGAAGCGATTCATCGGCAGCAATGTCACGGTTGCGTCCGATTTCCTGCATCAGGTGGATGCGCCGATCGTTGTCCGTGATCCGGATGGTCGTTGGACCTTCACCATCAAGGCCAAGGACAAGAACACCGGCTTCTATCGGGCAACTGACAAGAGTATTGAGATGACCCTGGAGTTTGTCGACGACAACACCTCGGCCAAGCTCAACCTCTCCCCCATGGGCAACATGGTCAGTCTCGATGCCAAGACCTTCGTGAAGCACCGCAACGAAGACGTGATGCACGGCAACCCGGCGGTGTTCTCGAAGGACTGGATCAAGAAGGCTGTCGAAGATCCTCTGGAAGTAGCGCTGATGGATCTGGCAGCCGCCAAGCTCGGCGAGCCGATCATGATCGACGAACTGGGTCAGTGGTTCGCTAGCCATGCTGATCTGGTGCGGGCCAATCCGAAGCCGGCCGAGTACCATGAGCGCAGCGTCATGTTCGAGCGGTCCATGAAGGACGGCACTTACTACACGGCGACCACCCCCAGTCACCACAGCCTGGAGTCGGAGGAGTGCACGATCTTCTTCACCTTCGAGCATCAGGATCAGAACCAGCGCCTCAAGGCACATCTCCAAATGAAGTCCGTCGAGGGCGAGTACGTCCACGAAGGGTTCCAGCTGATGTACGAGACGGCCGACGGTCATAACCAGGGTAGCCGGTACTGGAAGAACAGCATGGTCGACAAGGCCGAGCTGCTGCGTCTGCAGCGCATCTACGCACCGGTGTTTGAAAAGCTCCGGACAGAGAAAGAAGAACAGGAGGCGGCGCAGTCAGCTGACACTCCTGTCCACTAGGCCCAGGTGAATGAACATCATCCAAAGAAAGTTGGAAGAGCGTGAGCTGGGGCAGATTCCGGTTTCGATCGGAACCTCCCTTGCACTGGAGGGCGCCTTCGGGATCTACCCGGAAAACCCCGTCAGTCCTCCGCCGATCCACTCGGTGAGGCGTGTGTACATCAACGTGCGCACGCTGATCCGCAATGTGATCAATGGGCTGGATGCAGATGGCAAGGATCTGGTGACAGCCTCACCGATCTTTGACATCGTGGCTGAGGAGATGGAAATCATCTCAGCTGCAATCTCGCGTCAAGGCAATGCCAACAACAGCGTGGTCTTCTACGCGCCGTCGTACATCAGCCTGGCACGGAAGTTCAGGTTCGCCAAACTCTGGGAACCCAAGACCCCTCGACAGATTGCGCTGTTTGCAATTGAAGAGGCAGTCACCAAGCAGATTGCCAAGGAAGTGCGTACGGTCTCCATCTTGCACATGGACACCGACTTCCCCAACAACCTGCCGGAGAGCTTCCTGCTCACCCATTACCCGGTGGACCTGCTCTCCCGGTACAGTTTCAAACGTGTTGATCTGCTGGAGTCTCACACCGGTAAGATCAAGCCGTTCTCGCAGTGGTTCACCAAGCTCGGCGGAAGTAAGGAGTTCACCAACATCCCCTTCAACCGGCTGACACTGCAAGTGTTCGGCGATGGCAGCAATCACTTCCTCTCGGGTCCGAACCCGTGGAAGAAAGCGGTCTTGGAGTTGGCGGCAGACCGTAACTGGACACCTGTCACCACTCCCGAACTGGTGGTCGATTCCATCAGGCGGTACAAAGATCCGCTCATCAAAGGTCAGCTACTTTCCCTTCTGTAATAACTGACGGGAGTAGCAGATAAAATGTACAACGCACTGCACGGGAAATAAGACCAAAATGGCTTACGGAAACAACAACCAGAGCAACCAGCCGAAGGTGGCGCCGAACATCCTGAACGACTGGGATCTTCGCATGATCGGCGACCCGCAGCAGGGTGCCAAGAAGCCGCCGGCTCTGAACTGGCGTCTGAGCAACACCAAGTCCGGCACCAAGGCCGTCATGCAGGTCCGCACCAATGTACCCGGTGCCAAGGACGACGGCCTGATCTCGGCGCAGTTCAACACCCGTGACTTCTTCGGCGGTTTCCTGGGCATGTTCAAGCGCCTGGAGAAGCTGGAAGCCGGCAAGCAGCTGGTGATGGGCAACAACCGCTTCTTCAACGGCAAGCAGAACACCGTCTCCAAGACCATCCTGGGCAAGGAAGCGGACGGCGCCTGCTACATCGGCCTGGTGGCCCGTGATCAGGCCAACGTGAAGTTCTACTTCGGCCCGAGCGAGAACCACTTCCTGACCTACGCCGACGGCACTCCGCTGTCGAAGGAAGAAGTCAGCCTGATGTACGCCGGCCAGTACGCCGAAATGCTGCTGCACTTCCTGGGCAACCTGCTGACCTCGGCCTACGTTCCGCCGCCGCCGCGTGATGGTGGCTTCCAGGGCGGTGGCGGTGGCGGTGGTGGTTACGGCGGTGGCAACCGCGGTGGCCAGGGTGGCGGTGGTGGTGGCGGCTACGGTGGTGGCGGTGGGGCTGGCTTCCAGTCCAACGGCGGCTCCGGTGGTGGCTTCGACGCAGGCTTCGGTGGCGACGACCTGCCGGAAAACTTCTAAGCGGCCGGATGCCGTAGACATACCGACATATGGACACGGGAGCATCTGCTCCCGTGTCCAGTCTACCCCTGTCAACTGAAAAAAAGTTCAGCCATACATTACCCATATGGCGCCCTACAAATAAGACAGGAACGCAGCAATGAAAATTGAAATCTCCAGAGAGTCGGGAAGTGGTGGCGTGATCGAGGTTACTCTCAGTCACGGCAACTACGAGCCGACCACCTGGAACACGAGCATGCACGACCGGACCAAGATCAAGGACCGACCGGCACTGTTCAAACATCTCAACGCGTACTGGGCACATTTGCCCGAAGAAAAGCAGGAACAGATCTGGCACATCTACGAGACCATGCGGATGACCTTCGCCAAGGTCTTCGACGACAGCCTGCTGCCCCTGCTGCTGAAACAGATCCGCGAGCTGTTCGACGTCATGACTCCGGAAGATCTCTCCAAGTGGATGAGTCTGCGAGGCAACGCTGGTATCCCCAGTGCCATCTCCGACGCCTACACCGAGGAAGGTCGCTATGGGAGCATCAAGCGCTTCCATGACCGGACCTGCCTGCGTCCTGACTACCGCAACTTCATCTACACCGCTTTGGCATTGCGTTCGCTGATGCCGGTGTTCGGTGAATACATCTCCCGTACCGAGAAGATCAATGGCGCGGTCTTCAAGGAGATGATGGCACTGCCGCTGATCAGCGGAAGCCAGTTGTGGGACATGCCGGGCGTGCAGTGGTTGATCAAGTACGTCGATGCAACGCTGGAGCAGGAGAAGCCTTCTGACTCGGCAATCATCGGCGGTATCGGTCCATCGGAACGACCGGACTGGCTGCTGGCCAAGATCTTGATCCGTCGCCTCACCACCGAAGAGTTCCCGGTGAATGGCGATGACAACAACATCATGATCAACATCTACCACGTCGTACGCAACTCGTTGAAGAACGAGCACAAGAGCTTGATGGGTCCGATCACCAGCAAGTTCCGCAACGACAGCGACATGGGCGATGATCAAGAGCGCATCTCCCGGTACGAGCAGTACAAGGAACGCACTAATCTCTCCCAAGGTGACATGGCGCCCAATCGCATCTGGATCGAAGACTACGTCGCAGCCGCTCAGCGACTGGACCCGACGATCGACCAGGCGATGGTGGAGACCTGCGTCAGCTACGCACGCAAGCAGGATATCACGGTGATCTCCGAGCACACCATGGTCCTGATCAAGTACGTGCTGGATCCGGCCGTATCCTCCAAGAGCATTGATCCGCTCTTGCTGCCCACTACTCTGGTAGCGGCAGGCGTTACCCAAGCACTGCTGTGGCATTGGGGCTTCTTCGATCTGGCCGGCATCGTTACCGCCCGTCGTTTCGAGGTTCCCGAAGATGCAATGGCTTCTGGTCCTGAGCAACGTAACCGAGTCCCCAAGGACTTGGCCGAGGACTTGACTCGACTGTATCCCCACTATGTAACCCCGAAGGGTGGGCGACCGCAGACCGAGCGAAAGAAGAACATGGCATACATCGCCATCGATCTCATGGCAAACCTGATGTTCGGCGCAGAATGGACTCTGACCTGTCCGCCGGCGTTGGCCAAACAGACCAACCGTATCACCAATGACAGGATGGTCGCACCAGCGGACCTGAGAGAACAGCTGGCAAGACTCATCATCGAACGTATCGCGTAACGGAGTAAAGACAAGAGCATGGCACGCAAAACTCGCATCATCCAACTTCTGTTCCGGGAGACTGGAACCTACCAGACGATGCAGGCACGTCCCTACGTCGCCGAGATTGACGGACACGACCTGATCAGTTTCGCTGAACGCACCGATGACGGTTCGAACTTCAGCCGCGAAGCATTGGCCGGACTGGCTGGTAGCATCCTCTCACCGCAGGCCCACAGCGCTGGCGAAGTTGACATCGCCGGTGGTTACGGCAACAAGCGCTACCGCTTCATCATGGAAGTCAGCCATGAAGATCGCTTCGGCGGTGGACACCGTCAGGTGTTCTCGGGTTACACCGACTACATGGGTGCCGACTCCCGCACCCGCCGTGGCGATCAGGTTTCCATCGACCGGAACATGAAGCTGTACCTCAACAGCGTCATGACCATCCGCGACGTGGTGGACCACAGCAGCAATCGTCGCGACACCATGTCCACGGTGTTCGAGAACTCCCACATCCTGTCGGGCCTTTACAAGCCGAGCCTGCGACAGGACGAAGGTTCCATGGACGTGCGCATGCGGCCGGAAGACGTCTTCGCTTCGATGACGTTCAGTTCGTTCAAGTCCTCCCGCCGTTCCACCAACGACGTGGTGCACGACACGCGAACCTCCTTCGCCGACGGCATCTGCAAGTCGCGCCGTTCCAACTCGACCGCTGCCAACTACCTGAGTGACCTGTTGACCACCTACAGTCGCACGACGGACAACATGCAGTACGAGAACACCGATCGTTACAAGAAGCTGGAATCGGCTCGCGGCGCCATCGCCGAGAACTACATCACGGATGACCTGTTCCTGGGTCCGCTGTACCGTGAGACCAGCCTGAAGACCGGCAACTGGATCACCTTCCAGGAACTGATCGACATCGATCCGGACGTGGAGCGCGATGAAGTCACCCAGGTTCACCACAGCAAGGTGATCCATCGTGACAGCACCCGCCTGCGTGATCGCAACGACGACCAGGATGACTGGGCCGACGTCAACAACGAGACCGTGGCAGCAACCATGCTGTCGCACGCGGTCCCGGCGATCATGATGGACCTCACGCTGACCCAGGTGGCGTTCATTGCTACCAACCGTACCCGTGACAACCGTCCCGAAGTGCACCCGACCGGCGGCCGCATGTTCAGCAAGCATGTGGACAAGGTTCCCGAGAAGGTCATGAACGTCTTCCTGAACCGCCTGGAAGATGAAGTGCTGCGCGACATCTCCAACCGTGGTCGTATCGACTACGACATGGAAGTGCGCGTGAACGTGTTCGGCGACTCGATCATCAAGATCTCCCTGCTGGGCGGTCGACATCACGAGTTCGTTGTACCGTCCTTCAGCGATGCCGGCTTCGTGCCGGTGCTGGCCCGTAGCAGCAGTGCTCTGGCCAGCCTCGCCCAGGAACTGACGGAGCTTACCTCCACCGTCGATGCCAATGCAGCGGCACGTAACAACTTCAGGTCGAACTTCATGGGCACCCGTGATGACGACACCATCGACGATCGACCCACCAATAGCGGCCGTAGCCGCTGGACCGAGAATGACCGCAATGACGCTGATTCCGTTCTATAGTTCCTTGCTCGATTCGCTCAACGTTGTACAGAGCGATGATGGCAAGCTTTCCCTGCTCGTCGGCAACGAAGAGCGCCCGCTGCTGATCAGCGGCAAACGTGCGGCCATGCCGATCGCTGAAGTGCTGCGTGGCGGCATCGATGATGGCGTCGTGGTATTCCATCCGCTGTCGGAGAAGATCTTCCGCGGCGAATCGGAAGTCCTGAAGAAGCTGAAGGAGCTGGTGACCCTGCGACTGGGCACCGCTCTGACGCTGACGATGGCGCACATCCTGGACATCGCCGCAGAACCCGAGCAGCACAAGAAGCTGCCGCCGCAGGCCATCAAGCTGCTGCGCAACCTGCCCGACGCTGACGACAAGTTGGTCAAGACCTTCGAGAAGATCACCGAGACCTTCGCCGAGCACAAGGAGCACCGGCCGTTCAAGCTGTTCCTGCGCAAGAGCGGCGTGATCGGTGATACCACCTACAGCCGTGTGGCCAAGGTGGACTTCCCGTACATCGACCAGATCGATCTGGAAAAGACCGACCTGTTCGGCTTGAAGGTCCGCAAGCGTGATCCGAAGGCGCTGTTCAACCTGATGGATATCGTGGTGCCTGGCTGCGCGGTGCCCAACACCTACAGCTACGGCAGCAACGCGCTGATCGCTCCCAACTTCGATGCCCTGATGCGTGCCTACCACAAGGTGGCCAAGCAGATCAACGAAGTCAGCGAGCTGTTCCGCGACAAGAACGAGGAAGTCAATGAGCTGTACATCGACCTGAGCTGGTTCGATGGCATGGACGACCTCGACAACCTTGCCGTGCAGGTGCCCTCGATGTCGGGCAACGAAGGCAACGTGGCCATCGAAGAACGTGCACCGGGTGATGACAAGGAACGCGAGAAGCCGGTCGAACCGGAACGCGTGCCGGAAACCCGCCGCAACGAAGAACGCGACGATCGTGATGATCGACGTGATCCGCTGCGTGACAACCGTGGTGACCGCGAGTTCTCCGAATCGCGCGATCGCTACCGTCGTGAACGTGATGAAAGCCGTGGCCGTGATCGTGACCGTCGTGATGACGAACGCGAACCGGCCCGTAGCAGTCTCACCGACCGCTACACCGGCAAGGCGGATAGCGCCCCTTTCCGCGACTCGTCGTCGTCCAGGGATCGCGACGATTCGAGGTACGGAAGCCGGCGCGATGGCTCCTCCGAGCGCGCTGGATATCATCAGAGGCCTCGGAATGGCTGGCGTTCTGATGATCGCGACGATCGTGGTCGTGATCGTGACTACCACTACCGCGGTGAGCGCGATCGCGATGATCGTGATGACCGTCGTAGCAGTCGGCGTGACCGTGATGACCGTTACGACCGCGATGACCGCGGCCGTGGACGTCGTGACCGTCGCTACTGAGTAACGGCATAGGCGGGGGGATAAACCCCCCCGCTTATTTTTTTGCCTTCGACTCACTGGCCAGAGGTCATCAGAGTGCGCTTCTCGGTGATGTAGCGAGACCGCAGCTTCTCGATAACTTGAGAAGACGGAACCCGCAGAACCGTTTCGGTCCCAAGGAAGTCTTCATTGCTGCGCATGTTGTTGACGCGCATGACAATGTGGTGCATGAAGCGTGGCACATCCATGGCGGTGAGCAAGCCTGCCAGATCGCCTTCATTCTTCCACCCGTGACGTTCAGGCACAGGCATCAACGTCGTCGAGGCGTCCCGACGCAACAGCCCCAGGTGAGACTCAATCATCCGGATGAAGTCAGGGTCGTAGTAGATATCGAGCCCGTCGTCTCGTTTCGTTCTGCGTAGACTCGATTGCATGACCGCTCCAAAAGAAAAAAGTACAAACCTATATCATTCATTAGCAGAAGAGATTTGAAGTCTGCATTCGCTAGGTTAACGGAGCACCAAGAATGTCCGAGCATTCGCACGACTTTCACAACCCCAAAGGTCGTGAACAGTTGTCCCCGCAATTGCTGGGGTTGAGTTCGCTCAACAGCTTTCCCGCAGAAACATCATCCTCACGTGCGCAGATGTGGACATCGCACATGGGGCAGACCCAGGTAGTAAAGGGAGCATGTCCGCCTGTAATTGCCACTGGCACGGAGTGGGATTACGGTCAGTACACCTTCAACATCAAGATGCCGTGCAATGCGATCATTCGCAAAGTCATTCCCAAATACAACACGCGCACGGTCGGTTACGAGTCCATCCGCGAGAACCCATCCACGCTGGTGATCTTCGAAGATGCCGACAGCCGCGCTGGCCGCATCGACTGCATCGAGATCCCCCGCCACTGCATCCACCATCAGCACTTCGGGTTCATCTATGTTCCCACGGCCGCTGAGAAGATGCTCTACGAAGGTGCAGCCATCGAGGAAGGCACGATCCTCGCAGACTCGCCCAACGTAGATGAGAACGGCGACTACAACTTCGGCATTGAGGCGCAGGTAGCCCTGATGTCGTTGCCGGGCGTCATCGAGGACGGCATCATCGTCAGCGAAGACTTCCTGGAGTCGATCACCTCAGTTGGCATCGAGACCCGTACCTTCAGCTTCGGCAAGAAGCGTTTCCCGCTGAACATGTACGGCCGTGACTCCGGTGACTACCGTCCGTTCCCCGAGATCGGTCAGGCGGTTGCTGAAGATGGCATCGTGTGCGCACTGCGTGAGTACGATCCGATCCTTGCCCCGATCCACATGTCTCCCCAGGCACTGCGGACTCCGGATGCTCCCCACGATGACGTGATCTACGCACCGCCCGGTGCTATCGTGCGTGACATCCAGGTGTGGCATGACAACCGTCGTTCCTCGGCACCGCCGACTCCGGTGGGTATGGAAGTACAGCCGGCACGCTATCACTCGGCGGCATCGCGCTATTACAAGGCGATCATCGACACCGTGGAAGGCGTGGAACGTGAGCGCAAGCGCGCAGGTCGTCCGTTCCAGTTGGGCGAGCGGCTGGAGGAAGTGATGGTCAAGGCCATCGCTGATGATCCCAGCAACGGCGGCGATCAGAAGATCACCTACACCTACCGCAACGAACCGCTGGATGACTGGCGTGTCGAGATCACTCTGGAATATCCGGTGATCCCCGACATCGGTTCCAAGGCGACCGGGCAGGATGGTGACAAGGGCGTCTTCGTGGAAGTGCGCAAGCGTGAAGAAATGCCGGTGGACATGCACGGCAATCGCGCTGACATCGTCATGGATGCTGAGTCTGGCATCAAGCGCATGAACATGGGCCGTCTGTACCGTCAGTACTTCGCATCGTCCTGCCTGTACCACACCGGCGTGGTGCGTGACATGTACGACAAGAAGGTGCCGATCGAAGAGATCTGGGACTTCATGCTGGGCTACTACGCCATCTGCTCCCCGATCAAGCACCAGCTCCTGACCAGCGCAAGCTACCAGGGCACGCCCGAAGAGCACATCCGTTCCATCGTCAAGGATCAGATCCGTCTGACCATCCCGTGTGACAACCCGGCACGTTCCATCGACATGGTGCGTGAGCTGGAGAAAGCCTACCCGACGCCGTATGGTCCGGTGAGCTTCATCGGCAAGCGGGGCAACAAGATCACCACCAAGAACAAGGTGCGGATCGGCGGGCTGTATATCCTGGTGCTGGAAAAGACGGGTAACGACTGGGCAGCAGTATCGTCCGGCAAGACCAGCCACTTCGGGTTCCCGGCCAAGCGTACGCAGCGTGACCGCTACAGTGAACCGGGTCGTACCGGCTCCACTCGCGTGGGCGGTGAGGCGGAAGTCCGTCTGGGTGAAGCAATTGCCCAAGGTACGTTCGCTGAACTGATCGAGCAGTCCAACAGCCCGGTAACGCACGGCAACATCGTGTTCAACATTCTGACCCACCCAACGCCGAGCAACATGGATACGGCAGTGGATCGGAACATTGCACCGCGCGGCCAAGGGCGCAACCTGCGATTCCCGAAGCACATCTTCGGATGCTTCGGCTTCAGGATGATTCAGGTTGATCCCGAAACGGGTGAAACCCTCCAGCGTCTGTGAGGACTATGAGCAAGTATTACAAGGCAAGGGACGTCGCAGCGATGTCCCACGACGAACTCTGGGATATTCCCGATGGCCTGCACGAGGTCGAGTTCGACGACGGAACTGTGGAGGTCAAGGGTCGCTACCTGATCCTGTCCTCCTACATCTGGCGATTCGTCAACGAGTGGCCTGACGCACCGCTGCTGAAGGAGCACTTGTACTCGGAGAAGGAGTTCTCCAACAAGGCCTTCCTGAAGCTGCTGGGCACCATGCTGTTCAACGTGTTTGACACGTACGACATGCGGCGTGACCCGGCTAACATCGAGGATCTGTGCAAGTACTTGTACGAGATCGTCAATGCGGTGTTCAACAACTTCACGCTGAACTGTGAAGAGAACGCAACCTCCCTCGATATCCTGGACTTGATCGAGGTGGTGGACTACCCGGAGATCGCAGCAGCCAAGGCTGCGGCACTGCCCACCCAGCGCGGCATCAAGAAGGCCCACGCGGCTATCAAGGATTCCCTGCTGGATGCGGAAGATCTCAGCCACAACGCCACGGCGAAGATTGCCCGGCGTCTGCTGGTTTCGATCGACCAGATCATCCAGTGTATCGGCCCCCGCGGCTTCATTACCGATATCGCATCGGTGACGTTCCGCGAGCCGGTGATGTCCGGCTACATCGAAGGTCTGAACACGCTGTACGAGTTCATGATCGAGGCGCAGTCGGCTTCCAAGTCGCTGCTGTTCAACAAGGATCCGTTGGCTGACTCGGAGTACCACAACCGTAAGCAGCAGCTGTCTGCTAACGTGGTGCGCCGTGTGGAACGTGGTGATTGCGGTACGCCGTACTACACCACCTTCAACATCAAGGCCAGCGACCTTCGTGCATTTGCGGGCAAGTACTACTACGGCGATGACGGCAAGCTGTTGACGCTGAAGGAAACCGACCGCCACCTGCACGGTGCCAAGATCAAGATGCGCTCGGTGCCGCATTGCCAGCACAAGGATCACGGTACGGTCTGCTCGACGTGCTTTGGTGAGTTGTGGATCTCCATCCCCGACGAAACCAACCTGGGCCATGTGGCAGCAACGGTCTTCTGTAAGCTGATCTCTCAGCTGATCCTGTCCACCAAGCATTTGGATAGCAATGCCTCGGTGGATGAGATCAACATCAGCGACATGGACAAGATGTACATCCAGGTTGCCGATGACCCCAACCAGATCCAGTTCACGGAAATGATGGGGAAGCAGAAGTTCAAGATGGTGATCCATGCATCGGAAGCCAAGTACCTGTCCGACGTCAACTTCGTGTCGGAAGTGGATCAGCTGCCGATCTCCCGCATGAGCGAAATGACGGCTGTAAAGTTGGTCATCGGAGAAGGATCTAATGTACAGGTTATGGTCGTCCCGGTTGAGATGAATGGTCGCAAGGCCTACTTGACCTACGACATCCTGGACTACATCAAGCGCAAGAGCTGGACGATCAACCACGAAGGCAACATCGTGATCGACATGTCCGAGTTCGATGTGAACAAGGCTGCTTTCGAGCTGCCCCAGCGTCACATCAACATGGTCGACTACATGCGCTGGATGGAAGCGTTCCTGCGATCCTCCGGTCGTTCCGAGCGTAAGAAGATGGGTATCGAGAAGCGCCGCGTGCTGAGTGACTTCAACAGCATTGACGCTGCGTTGGCCGAACTGTATGAGATGGCCAGCTCCAAGCTGACCGTCCCGATCGCATACCTGGAAGTGCTGATGTACTCCACCATGGTGCGTGATCCGGCCAATCGCGACCATCGACTGCCCAAGGGCGGTGACCCGATTCACTTCGGTACGTTCGGCGACAACATGACCCGTCGTTCCTTGACTGGTCCGCTGGCGTATCAGGATCAGATCGGCGTCATCACCGACGTGGAGTCCTACATCCTGCGGCATCGTCCGCCGCATGTGCTGGATGAGATGGTTATCGGCTAAGTGTAAGGAGGGCTGGGCAACTAGCCCTCCATGTAACAGGCGGCACCTCTGGACGGGGGACTTCGGTCCCCCACGTTCACGGGTACAGGTTTTTTCTTTTGGAGATATCCGTGGATCAGCTCAATTACGCGATGCGCATTGATGTCTACACGCATTACGTGAAAGCAACCAAGTTTGACACCATGGGCAAGACGGCGCTCTTTGAGTTCGCCATCGCCCAAGGTATCCGCGGATGGAAGCCCATCGGTCGCGGTAAGTCAGTCCAGTGCATTACGTCGATCTTCGCTGCGGCGACCAAGGATCGATCAGAGTTCCGTTTCCACATCAACCATTTCGAAGCGCTGAAGCGCCACCTGATTGCTCACGACATCGGTCCGAACAAGATCGAATTCGTCCAGCATGGGGAATACATCCCGGCGATCGCGAACTTCGTCAAGATTTCGGATAAGAGCCTGTTTGATTATCAGGTTCCTCTCCATGAGTATTTCATCGCCCCAGGTAAGACAAAGGTCGTCACCCTCCAGACTGGTAAGGGTAAGACGATGCTGTTCCTGGAGTCGGTGTACAAGATCCAGAAGCGGGTGATCTTAATCATCCGTCCCAAGTTCATCGACAAGTGGATCCTTGACTTCCGTGAGATGTTCAAGGAGACCGACACGTCGCTGGCTGTTATCCGGGGCGGTGGGCCGCTGTCTAACATGCTGCAGGCCTGCGTTGACGGCACCTTCGACGTCGACTTCACGATCATCTCCAACAAGACCTATCAGCTCTGGCTGAAGGACTACGAACACACGCGTGGTCAGTCCGGGGAGTATCCGCTCAACCCTGACATGCTGTGCGAGGCAACCAAGGCTGGCGTCATAGCCGTGGACGAGGTGCATCTGGACTTCCATCTGAACTACAAGATGGACCTGTACACCCACGGCGCCAAGTCGATGAACATGTCGGCTACGTTGGTCAGCGGCAACCCGAAGATCACCGAGATGTATCAGGTCAAGTTCCCGAAGTTGGAACGATCACCTGAGATCGAATACGACAAGTACATCGCAGTGTCCGCTCTGTCCTACACCCTGCTCTCACAGAAGGGGATGCGCTACAAGCGCAGCATGGGCTACTCGCACACCGCGTACGAAGAATCGATCATGAAGGACAAGGAGCGCTTGCGCAACTACCTCTCCATGATCGCAGGTATCACCAAGACGACTTACGTCAATCGCATGGTGACTGGCCAGAAGATGCTGATCTTCGCATCCACCGTTGAGATGTGCACACTGATCACCAAGTTCATCGAACCGATGTTCCCCGATCAGAAGGTGAATCGCTACGTGGGTGAGGACGACTACAGCGATCTGCACACCGCAGATATCGTGGTCAGTACCATCCAGTCGGCAGGTACAGCGGTTGACGTTGACGGACTGTGGATTGTGTTGATGACTGACTCGATTGACTCGATCCAGTCCAACCTGCAGGTTCTCGGTCGTCTGCGCAAGATGAAGGGTAAGTTCCTCGGCATCACGCCGGAGTTCTACTACCTGTTCTGTAATCAAGTCGAAAAGCAAGTCCAGTATCACATGAACAAGTTGGAGCATTTCTCCGGCCGCGTAATTGGACACAGAACCTTGCTTACCTCCTACAAGGTGTAACATGGAATCGAACGAAGAGCGTGTCTTAGTGTACGCTGACCAGATCCGGGGTGGCGTCAACCACCCCGGCGTAGCTGCCCACACTCCGGCAGAGAAAGACTGGCGCTACTACATGGACGAATGTCAGGATACCGAGAAGGCCTGGCTGACCATCCATGCAAAGCACTACCAGCCCCGCTGGATGGCTATCCTGATCCACAAGCCGCGTCTGTCAACGATCGCCACCGTCTGGAGTGAAGACCGGATGGTGAAAGAAGAGTGGCGTCAGGGCAACCGTGCCCAGGATCTGCTGACTGGCATCAAGCGTGCACTGACTGGCATGTGCTACATGCTTGGTCCGGACACCACGATGAAGATGATGAACATCAACGGTCGCGCCTTCATCACTGCCGCTCTGGCTTCGTTGGACATGGAAGCATCTCCGCATGAGAACCCGGCGCTGAACATGCTGGCGGCAATCATGGCAGACGCTTCGTGCGAGCTGTATCCGACCGACCCGCGTTGTGGCTACATCCACCTGTGCGGTCAGGTAGGCGTCCCGTTCCGCTTCCTCAGCGCTATCATGCCCATCGTTGATGAGTACTTCGAAGCGCGCGATGAAGCTGTGGCCGAAGGCTACCAAGAACTTAGTTCGTAAGAACATAAAGCCCCTCCCGTCTTGGGAGGGGCGATATGCTGTTAATCAACCAAGGAGCAACACAAAGATGTCGATGTCACATGAAGCAATTGCCCTGCGTGGTAGCTTGATCCGCTTGCAGGCGATCGTTGGTATCATTCTCGAAGCCGGTGCACAGATCAACGAAGAGCACGTGCAGGAGCTGTCCAAGTACATCGGTGAGCTCGGGTTTGTCAACGAGAGCTTCCAATACGAGCGCGTCATCTCGCTGATCAACACGGGCAATTACGAAAGCTACGCTCGCCCGCCGAATGAACTGATTGATGCAATGGCTGCTCGCGTGAGCAACTCCAACGTCGCCGGCGTTCTCTCGGCCGCGCAGTCCCTGAAGAAGATCACCACGCCCAAGGAGTACAAGAAGGTTGATTTTGCCGAGGTCATTGCAAGGCAGAAAGCTTCTTCCGCAGAACAGGTCTACGAGCGTACCCGTGACCTGATGCTGTACTTCCGCGATGATGCCCAGAAGAGCCACCCTGCCAATCCGGCGCTGGCTTTGCGTCACGCCGTCCAACTGACGGAGAACGAACTGCGCAAGGAGTTCGATGGAATCTGCAAAGTCATGCTTCGCGTTACGGACGGTACGGCAACGGTTATCATCAACCTGGATGAGCCGGGGGTCGGTCAACACCCGCCGCGTGAAGTGAACTACGACTACACCTACGCTGAAGGCAGTGTCATCAGCCAGATCGTCAAGGAGGCCAAGCATCTTCTTGCTACTGGGTTTGTTCAGGGCTGCAGGCAGTGGCCTGATAACCGGCTCTTGGCTGCGCACATGACTGTCAATGGGACCAGCGGTGTGCTCAACCTGCGCGGCGAGCGTCACTATGTCTACCGCATCAATCTGGTGGAGGACACCGGTGAGGTGCTACTGAAGGTTACCGATCGAGCGGGCAACGTCATTGGTGAACAGATCGTCGGTGACCTGCTCAACAAGAAGTACGCTCACCTCGAAGCTCCAGTTCGACAAATGGCGGAGCAGCTCATCAACAGCACCGAGCTCCCTACGTACGAGGAGTGCGTCGCTATCGAGCATGACCTGCGCGCCATGTACCTCAATTTCATTCACCCGAAGTTGCGCGACATCTCCGAGGTCGAGATCAAGACGTTCAAGTACGCGGCAAATGGGCGCCCGTTCTTCATGGTGGCCATCGATTCCACCGACCTGGAACATGAGATCGTATTCCCGGTCTACATGGAGTAAGCGGACATACTCCCCCTCCCGGTTGGGAGGGGGAGCTATGCCTATCTCTTTTTCTTTGTCCCGATTACGATATCGGTTTCGAAGGGTAACGGATCAAGGTAGTGATACATCAAAGGACGGATCATGTCCTCGTAGTTCAAGTGCCCATTACCGCAACCCAAGGGGACCATGGCCATGTCACTGATCCCCATCTGTTCATGCTTGTCTCTCAAGCGGATCAAGTTAGCCTCGATCCAGTCGTAGCGTGACGGGCTACCCCACCATTGCTTGGTGGGAAAGAGCAAGACTTGTCGACCTTCCCCGAAGGGATACAGATACATCTTGTCAATGGACAAGGCCTTAGCCTTGAACAACTTCATGTAGAACTCGTAGAGACCTGGGATAGACTCACGCAGACTCAGCGCAACTCCAGCCCCCATAGCACCTGTGGTATTGATGGTACACACGAGCGTTTGACGCGGGGACGCCGAAACGTCCCCTACCAGTTCCTGTACGATCGGCATTATCGACCACTCTTCCCGTCGGTGGCTTCACGTGCTGCAGCTTCGGCAGCAGCCTGCAGCTTAGCTTGTCGCTCCAACCAATCCGCGTTGCTCTTGAACATGATCTCCGTTTCCCGCCGACTGAGTAAGACGAACTCGCTCCACGACACCCCATACCGGTCCTTGATCCCGTTGATCATGTACCGATACATCTTGTGCTCAAGCGGGCCGTAAGACCCGTATTGCTCTTTGGGGTGCATGGCAACAGCAGCCATGGGGCGAAGATCTACATCCCCCGTCTCTTCAGTGTAGCGAGAGTCGTGGTAGAAGATCCCGTAGTAGTCGTCGTACTCCTCCATGCACATCAACTGCACTGACATGGAGTCAACTTCCGAACTGACCGTAGCCAGCAGGTTGTTGTGCGGACCTAGATCGTTGACCTTATCCAACCCGAAACGATCAAAGACTACATGACCGTTCGGGTCTTCTTGTTCAAGGTCTACATCACAGAGGCGGAAATCGCCTTCGCTGTGCGCTGGCCGAGGAGCGTGAAAAAAAGTCGTGTCACGTCGAGCGGCAGCAGGCGCGGATGCTTGGAGCCTTCCACGGTCTGCGGGGCGGAACAGACACGGCAGTTGTAGCGCGGGATCGCCACCATTGCCACGGTCACCGAGTCGATGAACTTCTGCACGCCTTCGGTGAAGCGCTCCACCACGTCCTGGCGGCTGGAGATTTCGCCGAGCAGTTCGACGAACGATTCACGCACGTCATCCTGGTCATCTTCTTCCGGGTTGAAGGTGAGCACACCTGCAACTTCTTCTTCCTTGTTCTTGAAGATGATGCGCTTGACCCAGTGGCTGTACTGACGAGCGGTGGCCATGCGGGACTGCGCCATGATGTACTGGTCGCGTTCCTGCCCTTCCAGGGCGGTGCCGAAGGCCGCGTCCACGCGCTCTTCGATGGAGTTGATCCATTCGAAGGAGGACTTCTCGTACAGCTCCACCGTGGGGACGGCGAACTCGACGTAGATGTCATCGCTGATGGCGCACAGCGCGGTTTCGGCGTAGGAGTGGCTGTTGACGTACTCGGTCAGCTCTGCGTCGTTGCTCTTCTGCGTACGACGGGCCATCAGCTTGCGCTGGCTCTGGCTCAGTGCACGACGGTCCACGAAGAGCAGGCGCGAGAGGTTCAGCACTTCTTCTTCGATGTGCTGGCACTGGCCGGTGTGGTTGGTGCACGGACGGGCCAGCGGGTAGCCGTTGGGGTTGTTGATCAGACCCAGCTGCAGCATGAGCAGCGGGATATCGGTGATCAGCATCTTCTGCTTGATCGATGCCGGGGAGATGTCCTTCAGCGTGCTGTCGTACATCTTGCTGATGGCGAAGTTCGTCACCGTCAGCTGATGGTAGACGTTGTTGGCCGAGAAGGCCAAGCCGCCGGAGACACGACCCAGGGAGATCTTGCTGTTGCCCAGCTGCTGTTCCAGTTCCAGCATCTCGCCTTCACCCGGCGCCTGCAGCGACACCCAGAAGCCGGAGTGCCACATCGGTGCCTGTGCCAGCGAACCCACGCCCAGACGCGCCTTCAGGCGGCTCTTGGCTTCTTCGCCGGAGACACGGCCGTTGGTGGTGGAGTTGCCGCCGGTGGCGATCGGACGGCCGATGGCCAGCTCTTCGCCGTTGTGGTCAACAGTCTGCTGCCAGTCCGAGCCTTCGCGACTCAGGGCACGGCTGCCGTACTGACCGGTGGGCATCAGGCGCGAACCACGAGCAGCACCTTCCAGCCAGCGGATGATTTCCGGCGTCGGGGTGAGGTTGAGGTTGCCCATGCTTTCACCGACCGGAGCGAACTCCTCGGCGGTCTGGTTCAGGGACCACAGGTGGAAGCCCTTCTCCATGTCCTGCGCTTCGGCTTCGGTGGCCAGCGGACGGGTGACCGGACGGGTGAGGGTCACGGTCTTGCTCGGCGGCACGGCTTCCGAGCGCTTGGGCTGAACGCGACGCGCGGCGTCGGCGGCGAGCACACGTTCCTGCTTGCCGATCGGGGTCTCGACATTGGTCGCCGGGTCTTCGACGGAAGGCGGGTCAGCCGGGGTACGATCATGGTTCACGAACGTGCGCGGGTCGTCAACCGGGATCGCTGCCGCCTCGACGGGCGTTTCCACGGGTGGCTGGTCGTCGATGTTCTCGTTGGGATCCTGCGTCACTGCTCGTTCTCCTGTTGCGGGGTTTCGGCTGCTTCGGTGGCCGCTGCACTGGCCTTCAGCTCGTCACGGGTTTCCTGGTCGTAGTAGCCCAGCGTGTGCACGATGTTGGGCATCACGATGCGCGTGTGGCGACCTTGCCAGTCGGCGTACTTCTCGCCGATGTCGATGACCTGGATGGTTTCGTCACCGGTCATGCGCGGACGGCTGGTGGCACGCACGCGCTTGGTGACGGTGTTGCTGAACTCCACGTGTTCCTTGCGGATCGAGTCCAGCTCGTTGCGGAAGGTGCGGCTGTCCTGGCTGACGACCTGAGCCACCTTGACCAGAGCGGGGCGATCTTCGACCGGCACCTGACGCAGGGCGTCCTTGTTGCGCAGGATCTGCGAGATCGGCAACACCTGTGCCAGCTGTTCTTCGCAGCCGGAGTAGACTTCATCCAGCTCGCGCAGGGACTGTGCAGTCACGTCACGATCACGGCCAGCCTTGTAGGGGCGACGGGCGCCAGTGTTCTTGCGGTTCTTGTTGCTTACGGGCATGTCTTTATCCACTCCGGGGATATGTATGTCAAAAACGAATTGCAGCCTTTTCATATAAAGGCTGGTGTGTGTACTATTTAACCGAAAAGGAGATTTGCATGTCTGGTCTACTGACTGGCATTGCTCAGCTGGGTTGCTCCCCTGAGCGGGTGTTGTTGCTGGAACGCGTCCAAGACGTGCTGGCTGCTGTGGGCTTCACGGATATCGAAACTGAAGTGGAGAATGTCTACTTCAGCGGACAGGAAGTGGAGACGCATGTGTTGATCGAACTGATCGACAATCTCTTCCACGGTTACCTCGACAGTTCCATCAAACAGCAGGGCGTGTTCACTCGCGACGACGCCAGCATGGAACAGAAGGTGATCCTGCTGGAAGACCTGCAACGCTTCGCCAACTTCGACAGCCCGCAGTTCTTCATCGAGCAGATGGACCTGGACGCCTCCGATACCGAGCGCCTGTGCGCTGGTCTGGATATCGTTGGCCAGTGGACTGCAGACCAGTATCTGGAGTTCATCGTCCACGTCAACAAGGGCTTGATCGATCGCATCCGTTCGTTCACCTCCGAAGTGGTCTCCACCGAGTCCGACGACAGTGCTGAGCTTGCTCGCGGTCGTCTGCGTATCCGTGGGTTCACCGAGACCTTCGGTAGCAACATGGTCGCAGAGCTGATCCGTGAGGGCTACAGCTGCGGTAACGACTACACCCTGTACTTGCACCAGCTGCGCGAACTGCTGCCTCAGCTGAGCGATCAGGATCTTTCCAAGAACATGGTGGCAGTAATGCTGGCCAGCTCCTTGCCGAAGGAACTGGTGCTCTCCACCGCGCTGGAAGAAATCGAACATCTTGATCTGCCGCTGTTGCGCGTGAGTGCAATCAACGGTCTGGTCGCAAAGACCTACGGGGATTTCATCAATGCTCAAGCGTGACTATTTCCTCCTCGCCATGAACAGCGGGGCATACCGCTGGAAGGCGTGGACGATCGAAGCGTTCGCTGTCACCAACCTTGCCGCCAAGGATCAGAACCGCAAGGCTGACCCGTGGACCGACCCGGAAGGTGCAAAGCAGCCTGGTGGCTATCCGTGTTCGCTGTTCTGCGAAGGCGATGTGGTGTGGTTCCATCATCCGGAAAGCGGCGAGCGCATTGTCATCGAAGACATCAAGCCGATGACCCAGCCGTTCAACTTCATGGACGAACTGGAGATCACCCCGGATGAAGTACCGAACCTGGACAAGGCAACCGTCACCACCTACGGCAACCTGCTGTTCAACTTCAACGTGTTCGTCTACGCATTCGGCGATGTGATGCCTTACATCAACGGGCCGGTCAAGGTTCGTAAGCTGGAGGCAGAACTGGAACGCCGGATGTACGATGACGGTGAGACTCCGCCTGAAGGTGGTGTCACCATCGCGCAGTATAAGAAGTTCGCTGAAGCCATGCTCTCGCTGGCTGGCCTGACGCAGCTGTGCGTACCGGCAGCTACTCCCAAGACGCTCGTGGTCAACCCGGCCATTATCAAGCGTCGTGACGAACTGCTGGCAGAGAACAAGGATCGTCTCCATGACCCGGCGGTGATTGCCGACATCGAGAACGAGCTGATCGCCATGGATCGTGCGGACTTGGCTGGCGATGAGAGCATGGGCTTCTTCATCGACAACAAGTCCTTCGACATCGTCCGTAAGAAGACGCTGATCATGCACGGTGCCGAGTCTGCGTTCCAGGACGGCAACCATGTCCAGCTGATCCCGACCTCTCTGGATGAAGGCCTCGATCCGGACTACATGACCGAGTACGCCAACTCGCTGCGTGAGGGTTCCTACGCCCGTGGCACGTTGACGGCACTGGGTGGTTCGAAGGTGAAGGAAACCTATCGAGTCTCACAGAACGTGAGCGTCCAGCCGGAAGACTGCGGCGTGAAGTTCGGCATCCCCACCCTGATTCCGAAGGGGAAGGAAAAGTTCTACATCGGCAACTACTACTTCGAGAATGGCAAACAAGGCCAGGTCACCGAAGAGAACGTGTCCGATCTGCAGACCCGTGCGATCGAAGTAAGGTCGCCCATCTATTGCCATGCGGAAGGCTCGAACTACTGCCGCTTCTGCGTAGGCGATGCGCTGGCCTCGGCTCCCGAAGCAATCCCCACCCTGCTGGCTGACGTCGGCTCGGACATGATGGGTCGCTTCATGGCACTGATGCACGGCAAGAAACTCTCCACGGCCAAGTACGATTTCAAAACGGCCATTTCGTAGCATGGTATGCAGAATGCCAATGCTGCCCAACAACTTCATTGACCCAGAGGTATAAACATGTCGTATCAGCAGAAGAAGCTCAAGGACTGGACCGATGCCGATTTCAAGGCCTGGTCGCAGGCCGGCGCCGAGAATGTCAACGGCACCAAGAACACCGTCATCTTCAACCGTGCCCGCGGCCGCTTCGAAGGCGCAGCTGATCTGGATGATGCCGCACTGATCGGCCTGCTGAGCCAGCTGGAAATCGAAGGCGAGGCTCCGGTTGCCGAAGTCGCCTCGGCCAGCGAAGAAGACGCCGGCCCGTCCGAAACCGTCGAAGGCGTCGTGCTCGACGAAGCTCCGACTGCCGAAGAAACCGAAGCTGCCGAGCGTGTCGACAGCGTCGTGGAAACCCCGGTCAACACCCGCGCTGAACTGGACGCCGTGCCCGACGACATCGCCGGCCCGAACACCCCGACCCCGCGCGTTGCCACGGTGAAGGAAAACGTGTTCACCCCGATGGGCAAGCTGACCACCGACGTGCTGGTGCGCAGCGAGCTGGAGACCTACCTGAAGGAAATGGCTCCGGGCAAGGCCGTCAGCGCTGACCGCGTGGTCGAACTGCAGCTGCGCCTGTGGCGCGTCATCAAGCGCGTGCTGAGCTCCAACGGTAGCGACTTCAGCGCCAGCTTCGGCTACATGCTGCAGGTCTTCGCCGAGAACGACACCAAGCACTTCCACGTCGACCGCATCATGCGTGGCTTCAACCGCATCGGCGCCCGCCTGCCGGCCCGCGAGTTCAACGCGTTCCGCAACATGCTGGACACGATGAAGCTGCTGGGCAATCCGGCCACCCGCAAGATCACCCTGACGCAGACCGATCTGCCGTACGCTCTGCGCCATCTGGGCGATGAAGAGCAGGGCAAGGTCCGCGCGTACTTCGAAGGCCTGTAACGGGCCATGTAGCCTGCCTAGGAGGACTTCGGTTCTCCTAGGCAGCTATGCCCTTTATGCCGTCAAAATAATTTCAACCATACAACACCTACGTGAGGTCTCAACAAAACGCAGGCCTTACTAAGCGGCATAAAGCCCAGGGCGCGGGAACGCCCTGGGCCGTACTGCCTTACTTCTACTTCAATGCGGAGAAAGCGCATGTCAAACAAACGTCCTCGACCCCCAAAGATTGAGTACGTCAAACCAACTAAACATCCACTGGGCCAAAAGCCCGGTAGGATCTTGAAGCAGCTCTTTCGAGCGAATGGAGGTGAGGTAGCAGCCTAACCGCCATTCATAGTATCGGCTAGGGGGTAAGAAATTACCTCCTAGACTACCCCTTAAAAGTCGATTCCAATAACTTTCACCTCTATATAACTCAGGTGAAGAGCCACATCAATCAAAGTAATTCCCTTCCGTTAGACTCACCAAGGAGTAACATCATGGACATCAGTGATAACGCAGTGAAGCTGATCGTAGCAGGTGCTGTCGTAACTGCTGCTGGTTTGGGTTATGTGACCTACAAGAAGGGTCGCAAAGATGGCGTCCGTCTGGGCGCTGCCATCCAGCTCGGGCTGTACGACGACAAGCTGCGCAAGAACAAATCCCCCAAGGCCAAGTAAGGACACTATCATGATCATCGCAAAAGAAGACGCAATCGTTGCTGGCATCTCTCTGGCTGTTGGCGTCGCTGCAGTTGGCGCTGCCATGTACTTCGAAGGCAAGGCCCGTGGCCTGCGCTCCACCGGCGCTATCCAAGCAATGGCTGCTGGCGTTCGTGCCACGGCGGAGGCTGAAGCTGCCGCCAAGAAGCCGGCCAAGAAGACCCGTCGCTAAACGCACCAAGCTGTAAACTGCAATACGAACACCCAACCCCTTCCGCAGTACCCCTAAAGGAGCATCACCATGAACTTCAAGCACACCGCTATCTTCGCCCTGCTGGTTTCCTTCTTCGGAATCATCGGCTATGGCATCGCTGACAAGGCACTGGCCTATGAGGTCTCTGTCTGCGGCACCGGCATCACCCTCGCATCCCAGCTGATGCGCGACAACACTCCCCACTGCAGCGTGACCTCGATCGGTTTCTTCAGTGGCCACCAGTCTTCCCGGATCGTTTTCCAGGAGCAGCAGTAATGACCGGTATCAAAGGAACCTACAAAGACGACAAGGGCGTCGTCCGTGATATCCGCCAGATGCCCAACGTGGCTGAGGAAGTAATCAAGATGGAAGCTGAGGCCGCTGAGATCGACGAGGCTGAAACTTTCCTCGAAGACCTGGTCAACGTCAAGAAAGAAGACGTGCTCCTCACGATCGACGTACCCGAAGCCAGCGGTTGGTTCCGTAAGAAGCTGTTCTTGTCCGATGCCTTCATGACCGAACTTGAACGCCAGCTCTACGGGGAAGGACGTGACCGCATTCGTGCTCGCCGCCGCCGTGCTCGTCAAGCTTCCAATCGCCGCCGCCGCAAGAAGTAACCCGCCAGTACTGGGAGTCTCCGTAAGGAGGCTCTCGGTGCTATGTCCACCCAAAGGCTTTTCTTTTAGCCAGGAGCAATGAGGAACTACAGCCATGATCGACACGGCTACGCTTAACCAAGTGCACATGGAACAAGTCGCCCAGTGCGGCAAGAAGTTCCACCATGCAGCAGAAGTTATCGGCTGTGACGTCATGCGTCGTATCGCTTCCCTGCTCCTCGACCGGGACAAGCTGTACAACTACTACCGCCGCCCCGGTTACACTGCCAGCCTGAATCAGCCCAAGCCGGAGATCGAAATCAAACTCCCGCTCTTCCTGGGCTATGACCTGCTGAACTCCATCGACAACTCGATCCAGCTTACGCTCCAGAGCGAACTGGAACGAGCCCTAGACGAAGTCGCCGAAACCGTCCGCCTGCAAATTGGCAAGCGTACCTACAGCGGCGAAGATCGTTCCGACAAACTCACCATCGTCCTCAAGGGCGAACTGATCTAATTCCCTCAACTACCAAAGGTATACGAAAATGATCCAAGTCAACACCAACAAGCTGCGCGGCGAACTGACCGAAAACCAGCAGGTGATCGTCAAGACCGCCATCGCCGCCATCGCCACTGCTCTCACCGACGGTGAGCTGGTTCTCTCCAGCTCGGAAACCATCAAGGACATGCTCATCATCAAGCTGCCGTTGGCCGAGGCCTTCAGCCGCGAACTGCACCAGTCCATCGACTTCGCCACCAAGTACGAGATCCAGCGTCGTCTGGCGGCGGAGATTGTCGAAGCCCGCAACGTGATCTTCAACATCGATATCGGCGATCGCTACGAGTCCGATGAGCAGTACGAGAAGAAGTGCCTGGACACCCTGAACTTCACCATCCCGGCGCCCACGGTCTAATCGACCTGGGCTCCACCCTTTCCCCCGCAACAAACCTTCCGTTTACTAGCAAAGGAGTTTCACCATGAAGAACCCGCTCAATGTCGTCGCCGCTTACAACGAAGCCAACCTGGTCAGCTTCCACAAGACCGGCCTGCGCAACATCGCAACCGAACGTTCCGAGACGCTGGTAACCCTCGGCAATGCCCTGACCGAGATCATGGGCAACCCGAACGAGATCCGCAAAGCCTACGAACCCGCTGAAGGCGTGGTGCGCTTCTCCGTCCGCGTCAAGTACTGGGACAAGTTCGTCACCGGCATGATGCGTCCGGCCCTCGACGACGCTGGCCTGAACGGCACCGAGATCACCTGCAACACCGACGTCGAAGTCATCGGTTACGATTTCGCCGACGTCCTCATGGTCACCTTCACCGTACCGCTGGTCGACCCGGCCATCCTGGAAGCGGCCGCTCTGTCCGAGCTGGAACCGGCGGGGGAGTAATCCCCCGTAACACCCCCCTCCCCCAAGTCATCCACCATCCCTTAGTCTTTGGAGTACCTAGTCATGATCAAGAACATTCTCGCAGTCGTCGGTGCCGCTGTCGTCCTGAAGCACGCTGTCAAGATCGGTGTCAAGTTGTCCAAGGACTACGCCGAGCTGGAAGGCTACCGTCGCGTCAAGTAAGTCTGCAGTACAACTCCCTCCGCTACCAAAGGTAATCGCAATGTCCATGTTCTCCCGCAATGACCTGATCGCACTGGGCGCCACTGCTGTTGTCGCCATCGGTGTCACCTACGTCAACCACCGCATCTCCAAGAACGTGATCGCCGCACTGACCTCTCCGGAGTCGCGTGCCAAGATCGCCGGTGCCAAGAACAAGCCGGCTCCCAAGAAGAAGCTGAAGAAGGTTGCCACCCGCGCCGCCGCTGCTTGAAGTCGATTCAAACAAACTTGAGTTCTATATAACTCAGGTGAAGTAGTACCCGCAATACCTGCAACACCCACCCTTATTTCCAAAACAAGCAAAGGAGTTTCACCATGTCCGCAGTCCTCAAGAATTCCGCCACCACCGTCATCACCGCTGAAGTGCTGCGCCAGATCGCAGCCAAGCTGCCGCAGATCGAATACAACCCCGATTGGGCCAACGGCACCGGTTACTTCAACGGCGCCTGTGAGTTCAAGCTGGAGCACACCGCCGCCTTCACCGATGACATCGGCCGTGTCGGCATCATCCACCCGGTTGACCTGCCGCAGGGCCGTACCGGCAACATCGTCCTGTTCCAGCGTGACAGCAGCAGCCGTGTCTGCGCCAACGTCCCGCTGGGCTACAACAACGATGACGAAGAAAACGCCAACATCGGCAAGACCTACCAGGGCAAGATGGTCACCAACGGCTTCACCCTCAGCGCCCATGGTCGCTGGTACGACTACGAAGATCTGTCCAACCGCATGATCTTCGACCTGGACACCCTGCTCGCCCTCGCATAAACCAACCCAAGTAAAAGGATTCCCGCTCATGTCCCTGGACGAACGCATTGAACGTAGTCGTCGCGAACTCCTGGCCCACATTGGCGGGAAGTCCGATTACCAGATCCGCGACGAAGCACGCCGCTTCAACGCAGCACATCAGTACAAGAACAACAACTCCTCCGCACAGGTCAAGCGCCTGTGCAACTCCTCCTACAAGTTCGACGCCTAAGAAAGGAATCTCCAAATGTTCATGCACTCCTCCGAACGTACCGCCCTGTTCGCAACCGCCGCCATCGCTGCAGTCATCGTCGGCGCCGCCGTTGTCCACCAGCGCAAGCAGAAGAAGGCGATGACCGAGTTCGAAGAATCCATCGCCAACCTCGGCAAGATCAACCTGAGCCCGGCTGCCACCTTCGCCGCTCACGGCGGCGTGGTTGAACTGTCCAAGTTCCGCGCAGCCAAGGGCAAGAAGGCCGCAGCCAAGAAGACCCCCACCAAGAAGCCGGCCGTTCGTAAGGTCCGCTAACATGGGCAGCCTGATCTGGCGCGTCTCCTCCCGCGCTGTCGTGGCTGCGGGCATCATCTACCTCCTCAACTTCCACCCGATGAACAAGTACGAATAATCGTACCTCATCAATCCCTTCTCGCAATACCAATCCAAGGAGTTTCACCATGACTTTCGCAAACATCGTCTTCGTCGCCATGACCGTCGCCTGCCTGTTCGGTGCATACCAGCTGTACTGCATGCACACCGGCAAGCTGACCAAGCGCATCCTGCGCAACGTACACCGCCTGACCGATTCCCTGTTGGCCATGAACCGCCGCACCAGTTCCGAGCGTCAGGACTGGGTGGGTCAGATGAACCTGTGGTACGGCGTCATCACCGTGGTCTTCTGCCTGGTGGCCGTGTACTTCGGTGCCATCCACGTCTGCATCCCGCTGATCGCCGCCTTCGGTATCACCCGCGAAAGCAACGCCATGTACCTGCGACTGGTGGAAGCTGACGTGGCCAACCTCGAAGAGAGCGCCAACACCATCAAGCGTGACATCATGGAAGGTTGCCGTAATCTGGACCTGAGCAACATCAGCGCCAACGTCGACCGTCTGTAAGCGGCATAGCTGGGCTCCCCGCGAGGGGAGCCCAGTATCCAGTCCTCTTTTTTTTTGCTTTACGCGTGCTCTGCCTGACGCGCACGTTCACCGATGCGGTGGATGTTGTCCAACACGTCCGGGTTCTGAACCAGTCCGCGGTCACGACGGAAGTTCTGCAGGAGCGTATCCATGCTCGGGGCGTTGTACAGGGTACGCACGATCTCCACGGCATTGGTAGTGCCGCCGGTGATGTTGATGCCCTGTGCACGCTGCACCTCTTCGGGAATGTCGCGCATCATGCACAGCTCGCGCAACGTGGTTTCCTTGGAGATGTTCATCACCACTTCCAACGTCGGGTAAGTACCAACGGCGTCGCAGTCTGCCACGTGAGTGAAGATTGCGGTGGGATGGTTCGGCAGCTCTTCGATCAGACAGACACCATCGTCGACCAGGTACGAAGGCAGCGTCACGATCCAGTCGTTCATACCGAGCACGAACTTGTCGTTCTCATCCACCATGTCACGACCGGTGGAACCCATGATCTTGCCTTCGTTCTGCACGAAGAAATGCAAGTCATCGCAGGTGCGCTTGGGCTGAGACGGGAACTTGCTGTACTCGGAGTGTTCGACCAGAACCGAGATCACGCGCTTCAGATCGTTGGTCTCATCATCGAGCATCTCCATACCAACGCAGTCGAACACGTTGTAGATGCAGTACTCGATCGGGTACTTGCTCTGCATGAACTTGTGCCAGTCCAGACCCTTCAAATGGTCAGCGACGTCGAAGTTCAGCTTGCGCACACCCAGGTTCTTGTTGAGGATGTGATCCAGTCGGTAACTGGTTTCATTACCCTTGGTGACACGCAGCTTCTTGTAGACGCACATGGCGTCAAGGAAGACGAAGGCGGACGGACATTCCATCGTGTGCCAACGATCGGCAGGGTGGATGGGTTTCAGTGCGCCAGTTGCGGTCTGCTGCTTCGAACGTCCTTCCTTGTATCGGACAAAGCGGAATGCCGGCGGAACACTCGGATCGGAGAACACGTCAGCGGAGTTGATGCGTTCACGTTCCAGTGCAGCCAGGATCTTGGGTAAGTCGAAGTTGATGTTCCAGATCGCGATGATGTCAGGCGAGATCTCGTGAGCACGTTCGAAGATCTTCCTGATCAGCTCACCCGGCGTCTTACCAAAGTGAACCTGCAAGTTGATCCCTCGTGCCTTCTTGACTTCGCCGAGGTAGGTTTCCATCGCATTGTGCAGAGCCTTCTCAGGCTCAGGGATGTGCTTGACGAACGAGTCCTTGACGCAGAGGATGACATCCTGCTTGCAGGCCAAGGTGATCGAGACGATCTCCTCAGTACCATGAACAACGTCCGTTTCAATGTCGAGCGTGGCCACCAAGTTATCGCTGATGTGCTGCGGGAACTTGTGACGGTAACTGTGCTTCAGCAGAACCGGGGTGGTGATGTCCGAACCGTAGAGGTACGGAGACATGCCTGCCATCGGCATGCCGCCCTGGATCATGCCGCGGCCGAGCGCCTTGGATACACTGGCCAACAGCTTGTGCTGAGGCGTGGTGTACTTCTGCAGCTTGTCAACGTCCTCCCACTCCTTCTTATCGGTGTGGTTGCGGAAGTTCGGCTTGGTGACGTAGAAGTCACGGGGGTAATCCTTGAAGCGACGGATGCGGGGGACACAGCGACCATCCTTCAGATAGACCTTCTCCTTCACGACCAAAAGGTCGAAAGGTGCGTCTTTCGGATGGCAGTAAACGGCGTGTTTACACTCCAATCCGACAATGTCTTCCTGTTTAATTTGGGTCATTAAGAGCTCCGCTGAGTACCGCTATTCCTGAGACTATACTATCACTATGAGCAGTAAATAATCACAGAGATCCAAAGGAACCCCTATGGCCGCCCTCGGCGACTGGTTGCTCAGTCAAGAAGCAATCGATTTCCAGAACAACCCGCGAGCACTCGAAGCGCTGGCTGAAGCCTTCACCAAAGCGATGGAAGTGCCGGTGCGTGACGGCCGTCAGCTCGATGAAGCTGGACTGGCCAAACTCGTCTTTGACCTGACGGGAATGAAGGTCCGCTTCTTCGTCTTTGAGAGCCAGAGCATCGACGCTTTCGTTCTCATCCCGGCAATGCGCAACGGCCACTCCTGGTTCCCTTCCCCCACCCCGCAGAAGTGGGCTTCATGGGAAGCGCTGAAGAAACTGGAAGAAGTCGGCAACATGATCGAAGGCGAGGTCAATCTCAAAACGGGCCGCGTCTCCGGCGTGTTCTCCGAGATCGACATCGACGTCTTCTTCGCCACCGGCTGGTTCAAGCTCAACCTCACTCCGATGGAGCGCGTGGCCATCCTCCTGCATGAGCTGGGTCACCCGTTCACGTACTTGGAGTATCTGAACGAGACCACGCGTACCAACTACGCAATGGCCGCCATCAAGGAAGGGTTCGCCCAGTCCGAAGATCGCACCAACCGCTACAAGTTGGTCGCCCAGCTGGAGAAGACCCTCAACGTCACGCTGGCAGATCACAACGGCCTGGTCACCGCTACCGATCCGGGTGTGGTCGAAGTCATCGTAGTTACCTCCGTGGTTGACCGGGTTCGCTCTGAAATGGGCAACAGCACCTACGACAACTTCGCCATGGAGTCGCTGGCTGATCAGTACGCCTCCCGCATGGGTGCTGGCGCTGAGCTGGCATCGGCACTGGTCAAGATCAGCAAGGCAGGCTTCGCTCGTTCGACCGCCTCGTCCGCTCTGCTGTTTGGCTATGAGTACTTCGCCACGATGTATCAGGTTCTGCCGCGCATGTTGGTTACCATGCTCGCATTCAGCCTCAGCGGCCCTCTGGCAGTAGCCACGGCATTGGGGTCACTGCTCTACGGCAAGAACGACCTCGGCAAGTACGAAGACCTCCCAGCTCGTCTGGCGGCAATCGAGCGGGACATGATCGGTCGTCTGCGGAAGGGGAACCTGCCCAAATCCAAGGTCGAGCAGTTGGTTCGCGATCTGCGTGCAACCCGCCAGATCATCGACTCCACCAAGACCGAAGAAACGGTGGTCTCTCGCATCGTGACGTTCTTCTCTCTGCGTGCACGTAGTCAGCGCAATGCCGTCTCTGCCCAGCGTGAGCTGGAGAAGCTGGGTCGCTCGCGTCTGTTCGTCACCGCAGCCGAAATCAATCTCAATCTGAAGGTGAACAACTGATGGACGGCATTCCTGATTCTGTGACCATGGCGCTGGACTGCGACGGCCTCATGGGCAAGGAGCGTCTGGAGGTGGTCACCAGTGCACTGGCGCTTGCAATGGCCTACGCACTTCCCCTGCCCTCTGGCGCAGTGGAGAACGTGGAGCTCTACTTCTCGCAGAACTTCCGCGAAGAAACCAACCGCATCATCTCCAAGGTCAACGAACGTGAGCCGCTGAACATCCCGGCCATCCAGTCGTTGACGGCGAGTCTGTGGAAGACCCGCTACCGCATGGTGTTCGAACCCAGCCACCCCTCGGCGATCATCGCCCTGGAACAAGCGCTGGCCTCCGGCACCCTCGGCGAGATCAACTTCGATCTCGTCTCCTCCCTCCGTGACGAAAAGCGCCAGCGTCAGATTCGCTTCCTGACCCGGCGCTTTGAAGAGCACACCACCAAACAAGGCGAGAAGTTCTGATGGACGTTACCGATCTCGATGAAACCACCCTGCTTCCGGAAGACTTCGGTAGCGAAGAGCTGTCCAAGATGGAAGACGTGGAGACCTCCATGGAGGCGCTGCTCGGACACATCGAACGTATCGCTGAAGTCGGCGGTATCTCGATGGAGCAGGCCGAACAGCTGGTGGTCGAACACGCCATCGAACTTGGCCGCATCCCGGTCAAGAGCTTCACCAAGGAACCTTCCACCACCAACCTGAAGGTGGCGCAGGAAGCAATCACCGTGGGTCAGGCTGTCCTGATCGGCGCTCTGGTCGGCGTGGCAGCAGCCCTGCTCATCAAGCTGACGGTGTGGATGGTGGAGTACTTCCGCAGCAACCGCACCAAGGAAGCCAAGACCTCCGTGGTGGTCAACAACGTCATGGCGCTGAACGAAGCCATGGACGAAGTCGAGCCGCTGTTCCAGGGCACCGCATTGCAGGAGATCCGCAAGCGCCTGGGCAACGACCGTGAAATGGTGTCGCAGCTGCGCGCCATCCATGAAGACCTGCTGACCAGCGGTCCGTTCTCCACGTTCCTGGGCACCTGCTGGGAGAAGCTGGATCAGTGGGAGGAGAAGCTCAGCGAGAAGATCTCCAACTACATCCGTCTCTCCGGCCAGACCGTGCGCGAAGGCGACCAGCGCTCCAACGACGTGCTGGTGGAAATGCTCGATGAGATCGCACGTCCCATTCCGATGTTCTCCTTCCCCAGCGAAGTGACCGCCGGTGTGTTCGTGTCCGAATCCATCCACTCGGACATCCTGCCGGTGGCCAACGCCATCTACCAGTCGGTGACCAAGCTGGATCAGCAGCCGGTGGCAGTGGACGATATCGACCGCCTGGTCAAGCGTGTGGTCGATGGTGCCTTCGTGACCCGTTCGGTCTACGGTCCGATGGAAAGCTCCCTGCGTGGCGCCGTTCGTCTGAACGCAGCCGCCCGGAAGCTCAAGTCCGTGGAGAAGACCACCTCCAACGATCCGCGCGTGGCCTCCACCTACAGCAAGGCGCTGAAGAACATCACCGAAGAGACCCGTGCTCTGGTGGTCATGTGGAACTCAGTGGAAGTGATGGCAGCGGCCCGTCGTCGCCTGCTCACGCTTTCGCTGAACCGCATGCTGGCCTTCTTCTCCGAGTTGAACAAGGTGGCCATGGCATCCGAAGACGCTGAACTGCGTGGTCGTATCGCCAAGATCACCGCCGAACTGAAGCGCCGCATGCGTCGTTTCTGAACAACATAGAGGGAGGGGCGAAAGCCCCTCCCCTTATGCCTTTTACTTGGCTTTGGCGTGACGCAGCGGATCGATCTGCACGTCGTCTTCAACCGCCAGGGTGTCATCGCTCTTGGCGACAAGACGCTTGCGGACGGAGCAACGCAGAGTATCATCCAGTGTCGTGATGACGGGGAAGTTGTTGGCTCCACCCAGACCAGACACACTGAATGCGATCGCTTCATTGCCGATCTCTTCGCGCAGCTTATCGGTGATGTCATCGATGCTCACCACCGACTGGATCAGACGATCAGCGATGACCAGCTTGATCGAACGAGTCAGCGACTCACGCAGACGTGCATCAGCGTATTCCGCACGGCCCAGGTACAGACCCACACGCAGACCCTGTTCAGCCGGGATGGTGGAGATCAGACCTTCTTCAACCATGACCTGCACGTTGCCCAGCGTGGTCTGCGGAGCGAAGTACAGTTCGGTGCCTTCCAGCAACTTGGCCCGGATTGCAGCGATGTCAGTGCTGAGCCAACGCACCACCGTACGCGCCGTGGTGTCACGGTAGTCGATGGAGGTCGGGTTGGTGGAGAACCAGTACTTGCCGTCCAGGAAGAACAGGTCGATCTGACGCTGCATCTTCCGGGTGGACTCCACGATCGGATTGCCTTCGGCATCACGCATGACGTCACCCTTCGGGAAACGAATCATCGGTTTGCCTTCGTCGTCCAGACGGACCTCGCCCTTGGCATGGAGCATCCGGTACTTGATCTCGCCATCGACGATATCGTACAGGATCGTGCCAGTCTTGGGATCGCGTTCGAACTCGGGTTCCTCGTAGACCCACGGCACGTCAGCGGCGTACTTCTTGAAGTCCTCATCGGACACCACCGAACGAGACGCCGTCCACAGTCCGTCCAACGAACTGCCCAGGTTGCTATTGAACTTCTCATGGGTCAAGGCGATGGCGTCTTCCGGCAGCATCTCCTTGGCAATGATCAGGTCGATATCGGTGGTCAGCGTATCGGCTGGGCGGTAGTCGCTCAGCACGTAGACCAGATCGAAGCTCTCGGTCAGCGATGCCGGCACCGGACGGGTGCTTCCACCAAACATCTGGAAGTTGGTCAGGTACAGGTCGTGGTTGGAGTTGATGTCCAGGTTGGACTCCAGCTCGAACACGAAGGCGCGCTCACCGGTTTCCATCTTGACTTCCAGCACGCCATTGAGGTAAGCACGACCGCTCTCACCAGTGGGCTGGAAGCTCAGCTGAGCATGGACGCTCGAATCGGGCAGCGCCAGTGCTTCTTCGCTCGATGCGGTAACGACGGTGATGCGATAACCCTTGTCGGTACGCTCGATGTCGAAGCTGTCCGTGGAGATGGTCATCCCCAGCGTGTCGTTCTCGGCGATGAAGTTGCGGCTGTCGATGGACGGATCGTCCAGGTAATAGCCACGGGCCTCGAAGACATTGCCGGTGATATCCAGCACGTAGTGGTACGGGCTGTACAGATAGCGCTCTGCATTGATCAGGCGCGCCTGCGTCTCCAGGATCGTGCTGCGGATCATGTCCAGCTCGTCTTGCTCCACGATCTTCGTCAGACCGTTGTCGAGCTTGTACAGGATCTCCGGCGTCAGCGTGACGCGCTCACCGTTGTCCCTGACACCCTTGTAGCCCTTCAGGCCGTCCAGGGACTGCTGGAAGGTCATGATGCCAGCGCCGATGGGGCTGAGCACCGAACCATCTTCAGGCAGCGGCAACGGACGGGAGGTCTTGTAGATGCGGCGGGTCAGGTTGTCCACGGTCTTGACCGAGGAGTAGCCTTCGTTGGTCAGCGTGGAGATGATCTGCCACGGGGTGATCGGCTGGTTGGATGCGCCGTGGGCATTCATCATGACCTGCTCGCGCAGTTCTTCGAAGCCCTTGGCACCGCTACCACCAGTCACGACTTCATCGGAGAAGATGAGCATCGTGCTGAGGTTCTCCAGCGCAGCCCAGTACAACCCGTTGTCGTCGTTGTCGAAGTCCTGCCAACGGTAGCCGAACGCGTCGGACTCGTAGTTGGACAGGATCATGGACAGGTCACCCTCGGTGGAGTACACGTCCAGACGCAGCTGACGCTTGATCGTACCTGCCGTGGCGTACACTTCCGGGACCGAGTACAGCACGCGGTCGGAGAACACCTGCAGCGCAACCGTGGGTTGTGCCGGATCGAAGACCTGCTTGGTCTCGGTGGTGAGGATCTCTTCCCACGGGCCATCGCCGGAACGGTGGTAGGCACGGGTGGCGTAGTAGCTACCAGCAAAGCTGATGGCGCCACTGGTCGGCGAAGCACGGCTGACGGTGAAGTTGCTGGTGCTAACCTTCATCTGCATCACCGGGATTTCGATGAACAACATCTCGATCCCACCCTGGGCGGTACTCTTCCAGGTCTTCAGCAGGTTGGTGGACAACGGCATCAGCGGAGACGGACGGGAGACGTCGTAGACAACGCGCTCGGTGCCAGCACTGTTGATGCGGATCTCGATCGGGTACTGCATCGAGAAGGTGATGCCTGCGACAGTGAACTCGGTATTGCGCGGGATCACCATCTTCTGCACGCCATTCACGCCGGTCGGCACAGCACGAGCCAGCACTTCTTCCAGTGCCATCGCCACGGTGATCGTGGTACGCGCCGGAGTTGCCCAGCGGCCGATGTAGTCCTTGTCGGACATGTGCAGGTACAGTTCCTCTTCGTCCAGTGCCATGCGGGCGAACTGGCGACGGGTGTTGGCGGCACTTTCATGCATGGCCGAGGCGGCCAGCGTGGCTGCCATTTCGATCAGCTGCACAGCAGGCTGGCTGGCGTCGACGAAGATGAGATCTCCGTTGTTGGCCTGCTCCAGCATGTTGATGCCAACTTCGAACATGGCGCCGGGGTTGTAGCGTGCCTTGTCCAACAGCACCATTACTTCGTTCGAGTTCACGACAGCAGCCTCCTCTTGGCATCTTCGTAATCGACCTTGGTAACCCACCATTCAAGACGGCTGGATCGGGGGTCGATTCGAGGGTAGCCTCGGTAGTTGAAAAAGGTCAGTTCGGCTTTGGTCAGGCGCTGCATCTTTTCTTCGCGAGTACCATCAAACATGTCGCTATTGAAGAAGCAGACCGTGGAGTTGAACTCCACCAACAGGATCGGATCGTAGGGCTCGTAACCAAGGCACTGGAAACGAACACTGATCTCCTTACTGTCCTGACTCATTGCCTGATCGGCATTGAAGTTGAACACCGCGCCCAACGGATTTGCCGTGGGGAATGCGCCGGCACAGGCCGTGATACGCTGGACGTACTGGCGGGTCGGATCAAGCACGAGGCGATAGATTCGCGTCATGTAGTCGATCTCGTTTTCCAGCACCATCAGCGGATACGGCAGCATCGTGCCCTGCGTCACTTCTGCGATGTACTTCATCCACACGTAATACAGCAATGTTATAGGGTCGCCTGTCACATTGCGGTAAGTTGCGTTAAGCGGGAAGGCTGAGAAGTCACGCGAGATGCCATCGGCCATCGTGTAAACTTCTCGGTGTGCACCCGGCTTCGAGGTGAACGTATCGAGCTCTTGATCAGGCCACCCCGTCAAACTGAGGAGGTGGTTGGTCAATGGCGTTATGAACGCTTGCTTCGGATCGACCAGCGGAGTGTTTACTGCCTTTCGAGCGCCGGGGTCTTCAGGATAGTGACCCCACGGATCGAGCAAGCAGCGAATAGCCCGCTGGTAGCTGTATTCCTCCGGTGTCAACAGAGGAGTCAGCTGGCGACACGACGCTACATTGTCGTACGCAAGATTCAACAAAGGCCTGGTGAAAAAGATCAGACCCTGATTGTCGGTATTCAGGGGAATCGGATTACCCAAGCCGCGATGGTTGATGCCGAACATCGCATCACTTGATGCCCGGCTGAAGGAACCAAGGCCTGATCCCTGAGCGATCAGGTTGATATCCTCTTGATATGTACTCATTTCTGTTTCAACCTCCGATAAAAGGGCTTTCCAAAATGATTCTCAAATCGGTGCTGGCGAATACCGCGCTGAAGTTCGTGACCCAGTCGCTGCCATTCTTGATGGCAAAGAACAACAAGTCACTGATCGACGTCTCTGCTCCCACTCGCGTGGAGCCGGTCGTCCTGGTCGATTCGCGTCTGCAGTCTCAGCCCTACATGGGCGATGTCATGCAGTCGCTCACCTCGCTCTTCGCAGCGTACTACATGATGGCGGTAAGCCTGCGTGTCAACGTCGGACGTGTCGACGTGGTGCGCCTGTTGGAACCCCTGAATCCCAAGCGTGCTGGTCTTGGCACCAGCGCTGACATGCAGCGCGCCTCGGCGTACCTGATGTCGTCCATGGAATCCTACCGCTTCGGCCTGCCCTCGCCGAACCTGCCGGTTCCGGGTCTGGAAAGCTACGGCCTGGAAGCCGACGACTACCAGAGCCAGCGCATGAAGCTGGACGAACGTCGCCTGGCCCTGGACACCCGTCGCTTCAACGCCGAACAGCAGCGTCAGCGTGAACAGCGCGCCGGCGAGCAGGACAAGGAATTCCAGAACCGTCTGCGTGATCAGAGTCGTGCTGACGCTGAAGCCCGCAAGCAGGAGCTGGAAGAATCCCGCTTCGCCGACCAGCGCACGCGCGCTGATCGACGTGAGAAGCAGGACGCGCTTCGCCAGGCGGCGGAGGATGAACGTCGTGCAGCCGAAGAAGAGCAGCGTGATTTCGAACGCTCTCAGCCCGGTGCGGAATTCTCCAACGTTGATGTGTTGAAGGACACCGCCAACCTGAGCGTCGGCAAGATGCTGGAAGTGTCGGTCACCGACAACGGTCAGACCGCTCGCTTCCCCATCCAGCTGCGTCTGATCGCCTCGCTGATCGCGCCCCGGAACCTGGTTCATATATTGGGCGACCTGTCCAAGAACATGACCATCAAAGAGCGCTACCACATGTGGCGTTCGGGTCAGCTGGAGTTCGTCAAGGACATCGTCTTCTGCACCGACCTGATCGACAACCACCGTCGTACGCTGGCGCAGGATGGCACCCGGACCTACCGGAACATCCTGAAGACCCGCAACAACAACGGTCTGGCTGCGATCTTCCGTGGTAGCCCGTCGCTGGCCACCGCTTCGAACATGTGCGTGATGTCCGGCGACACCGTCAAGGAACTGGAGCGTGAGGCACGTGGCCGTCTGAGTGACAGCCGCTTCCGCCAGCGCATCTTCGAAGGTTCCTACCTGATGGTGCTGGTCGTGGTCGACGAGAAGTGGGAGAGCGTCACCTTCTACCATCGCGGCATCGACCTGCCGACGGAACTGAACCTGCGCGACATCAAGGGCGCTTCCAAGGGTGGCAGCAGCACTGCTGACATCATGGAAATCTTCAAGGCCCTCAACAGCCAGAACGCCCCCTCCTTCTGATCCAAGGAACATCGGAAAATGAAAGCCCTCGAATTTGTCCGGAGTCTCGGTGAGACCCTGCGACGCGATCAGATCACCGCCGCGCTGGCCGCGTTGGACAACGAAGTCAACGAGGTGACCATCACCCCGTTCCAGCATGGCGTCAAAGTGCTGGAGGGCCGCGGCGGCTTCCGTAGCCGCGCGGTCCAAGAGGTCAGCAAGACCTTCCTGAATGCCAATCGCGCCTGGGGTGAAAACTACCCCGTGCTGATGCTGCGCTTGATGGAGGAGATGCCCATGAAGGTGGACATGATCCTGCATTACACCAAGAGCAGCTTCAACAAGGACGTGACGCCGGAAGAGATGGATTACCGTCGTGCCGCGGTGCTTCAGTACCTCGGTGCGCTGGACTTCTTCGTCACCTACTCCCGCCATCTGTTGCTGTGGACCATCGACTGCGAAACCGCAGCGGCCCAGGGCAACGTGAATGAGCGTGGAGCATCGACGATGCCGCAGGCTGAACTGGAGATGCTCCAGAAGGGCCTGCCGGGCTTCATCGCGGTGTGCAAGCTGCTGGAGATCCCGGTCGCTGAAGTGGACCGTGCACTGAAGTCGATCCCGGACGCCGCCGTGCGTTCTGAGAACGATGATGCTCTGCGTCAGGGCATCGGTGCCAACAAGCTCGATCCGCTGCGCATGGACTTCCTGCCGCCGCGCTGGAACCCGTTCTTCCACATCCGTGCTGGTCTGGCCATGTTCTCGGCCAATCGCTACCAGGCCGCTGTGGAAGAGGCTCGCGCCATCGAGTACAGCCTGCTCAACCTGGAGCAGGTCTACGCTGGCCGCCAGTCCGATCCGGCTGCTGTCAAAGCACTGGGCTACACCCGCCGCCGTCTTCTGGACAAGCGCCGGGAAATCGCCAAGTACGAAGACAAGTACCTCAACAACTAAGGAGAGTTACCGATGGCAGCTCTCCTGATCTATCCCCGCCGCTACTTCCGCCGCGTTCCGACGGGCTCGGGTGTGATTCGTGTCAATGGTGATCCGGAGGTCAACAAGATCTTCGATGACTTCATGGCACAGAAGCTCAACACCCAGTCCTTCGCCAAGCGTGCAGAAGTGTTGGTCGTGGCCGGCCGTCTGCTCCACAACTTCGTGGAGTGGGCCAAGGACCAGCAGGCCAACGCAAACCTGCGGGGATACAACTACGACTTCCTGGTCGATACGGTCAACTTCATCAATTCCGGCAAGCGAAAGATGTCGGCGGTGAACTGGCTGGATCTGGTCAACGAAGACGATTTCCCCACGCATGGGAACAATGTCGTTCGCGCCGTGCCCTTGGATTTGGGCATGTTTGAGAACGATTCGGCCTATGTTGTGACCAAGTGGTGCTCGCGTGATGGCGGCTTCGAGGACATGATTCTGTCATTGTACCTCATCTTCGGCCGCAGCAGTCAGAACCGCAACGACTGATCACACTAGACTAGCGCAAGCTATTCTATAGGGAAAATGCGCACCGCTGGAAACATGTGCGTATTTTTCACGAGTATTATTTGGACCTATTTTGTTGGTGCGCACCACTGGCAGAAACCCGCAGCAGGGAATGCTGTAACAGCTGTTACTCGCCGCGGGTCATTCCCCGGCACAACCCATATAGAAGGACATTGCAATGAGCGTTCGCGACTTTTTCGCCTCCCTGGAATCGGAAGATGAGACCGGTGCAGAGCCGATCGAAGAAACCGGTGCCGACAGCCTCGAAGCCGATCTGACCGAAGTGGAAGAAGCCGGCAGCGAAGCCGACGCCGATGCCTCGGCCGTCGAGCAGCTGGAAGAAACCGCCGAATCCCTGGAATCCATCGCCCTGTCGCTGGAAGCCGACGCCCAGAACGGCGGCCTGGATCCGGTTGCTGCCCGTTACGCGCAGCGCGCCATCGACTTCGCCCTGCGCCCGCTGGGCCCGTCGGCCAAGTTCACCCACGCCTCGCTCGAATCCTTCGGCGGCGACAGCTCCAAGCGTGATGCCACCCTGTCCATGGAAGCCGACGTCAAGGCGTGGCTGAAGAAGGTCTGGGAAGCCATCAAGCGTGCCATCGCCAAGGTCCGCGACAGCATCAAGAAGCTGTTCATCAAGCTCTTCGCTGCTGCCCCGAAGCTGAAGCGCCGCGCCGAAGCCCTGCAGACCGCTGCCAAGGGCCTGGAAGGCGAGCCGAAGGAAAAGCAGCTGGTCATCCCCGGCAACGTCGCCTCCGGCATCGCCGTCGGCAAGGGCCTGACCTCGCTGTCCGACACCGCCAAGAACCTGCGCGAGCAGGGCGACTGGGTGTTCGACGACTTCTTCAAGAAGACCTGGGCCTACGGCGAATCCTTCGCCTCGGCGCTGGCCGGCTGGAAGTTCGACAGCGAGAAGAACTTCGATGCCTCGGCCAAGGCCGTCGACACCCTGATCGGCGCCGTGCCGACCGTCGCCGGTGCCAAGGTCTCCTCGGGTGACAAGCGCTTCCAGGGTCTGGAAGTCGACCGTTCGGAAGCCCTGCCGGGCAACCAGGCCGTCTTCGTGACCTGCAAGAAGGCTGGTGCCACCCTGGCCTCGAAGATCGAGACCCTGGGCACCTACAACGTCAGCGTCCGTGACTTCACCGCCACCCCGGTGGAAGTGAAGGAAGTGAAGCTGTCGGTGCCGAGCAAGCAGGAGCTGGAGAAGGTCGGCGAAGAAATCGCTGCCCTGGCCGGCCGCGTGACGAAGTACAACAACAGCTTCCAGTCGATCGACGCCCTGATCAACAAGGTGAAGACCGCTGGCGACCAGTTCTCGGCCGCTGCCGAGAAGTCGGACAAGCTGACCGGCGAGAACAAGGCTTCGGCCCGCCAGATCCTGTCGGCGGCCAAGGCTTGCGCCAACGTGATCGACGCGCCGGCTGCGGCGATGACCCGCTACCTGATCACCACGGGCGCCAAGGTTCTGGCCCTGGGCGAGAAGGCTGCTGGCATGTACAAGGCCTAATCGGCCTCGTAAGCGCTGATAGAGCCGAGGCCCCTCCGGGGGCCTCGGTTTTATATCGTCAACCAAGGAGAGTTCAATCGTGGATGATTACAAATCGTCCGACGTCGAAGCTTTCGCCGATGATGCCATTGCTCAGGCAGTGGTTGAAACCCGTGATCCCAATGTGGCCGTAGCGGAGGACGTTGTTGAAACGGCCTTCACTGAATCGGTTGCAGAGATCGATCGTGGGGCTGGTGAGCTGGATGACGTCAATCGCGCAATGGACCTTGCCGATGGGTTGCAGCGTCTGTCTCTGGTCACCTCCGATATCCAGGAAGCTACTCCCCACGAAGCTGCCCTCACCCAGATCGCTCTGGAGATGGCACTGGCTGGTACGGGTCGCTTGCCGGAGTCGCTGGCACCGGGGCTGGAAAGCAGCATCGGCTCGAAGATCTCGATGGAAGGTGTGGGCGAGACCATCGCTCGTATCTGGCAGCGCATCATGGACGTCATCCGTCGTGTGCTGGCTTCCATCGCTGCATTCTTCCAACGCGCCATGGGACAGATCGCTGTCCTGAAGCGTCGTGCACAACGTATCGTCTCCCGTGCCAAGGCCGCCTCCGGGCAGCCGCTGGAGTCGCCGACCGTCGCTCTGGGCAGTGATGCCTATTCGCTGGCAGTGCAGGGGCGTCCCCCGGCAGCTGTGGGCCAGATCGATGCGGCGCTGCGTGAGATGACACGTCAGGGTGAGATCCTGTTCCAGGTCTACCCCACTGCCATCAACGATACCCTGGGCAAGGTCAACGAAGCTCTGGGTGATTTCGCCAATGGTCGTGCGCAGCAGGCTGTGCGTGCGGTCAAGTCCGGCGAAGACATCTTCGATCCGTGGAAGATGGCTACCAAGTTCCGTACCTCGGTTCCCTTTGCTGATCCGCGCTTTGAGCCGGGTACTGCCAAGGTGGTTCGTGGTCTGCCTGGTGGCTGGGGTCTGGTGTTCGTTGCGGCAGGTCATCAGGGCGCTGGCATGCAGTGGGTCCGTACGGTCTCCGATGCACAGCAGCCCAGTGGCACCGAGACCATGGCGACGATTCCTGCACAGCAGTGCAACTCGTTGGCTGAACGTGTCTTTGACATGCTCACCTTCGTGGAGAAGGTCGAAGGCGGCAACTTCTTCCAGAACATGGAGAAGGCCTTCGGTGAACTGGATCGACGCGGCAAGCAGGTGATGTCTGCCACTGAGGCAGAGAAGAACCCGCAGGCCAGTGGAGCCAAGAAGGTGCTGTTGGGCTTCCTGTCCAACTTCACCCATCGCACCATCGGTCCGATGAGTCAGTTCCTGGGCCACTTCATTGTGGTCTGTCGTTCGGCCATGTCCGTCATGGAACGTTCGCTGGCTCTGCATCAGCGTTAACTGGTATGGGGAGACCCTTCGGGGTCTCCCCCTATGTCGCTATGCCCTAAAACCATGATTCAAATAAGTTTCACCCCTATATCACCCATGTGAGCGTCGAGTTCATTTTCGGCGTTAATCCCAACCAAAGATTCACCACCCTGAAACAAGGAGCTTCACATGTCCAAGAATACCCCCGTCCGTGACGTCAACACCGCTGTCAACCTGCTCCGCGCCGCTGCCCTGGCCAACATCAACGGCGAGCTGCTGCCGAAGCTGATCAAGGATCTGTCCGAGAACGACTCGGTGACCGTCTCCGGCAACCTGATCGACCGCGCCACCTTCGATGCCGCCATGGGCGAAATCAACGCATCGCTGATGCTGACCGACGGCCACGCCGCCGGCCTGGAAGCCTACACCGGCGAAGCCGCTGAAGAAGGCATGGGCTGGGTCGGCAAGACCATGATCGCTGGCGTTGTCGTCGGTGGTCTGGCCGGTCTGGCCTACTGGTACTTCAACCGCGACGGTGCCGTCGACGGCGCGCTGTTCGGTGGCCGCGGCTACTAAGCCGATTGCCAGCCGGACATAGTCTCCACTCCCCTACGGGGGAGTGGAGCTACAGGTAGTCTTTTTTTTGTCGATGTTATGACCCACGCCTAGAAAGAGGCTGACATGCCCAGCGGTTCCATCACGATCGACGAGACCTACGACAGCATCAGCCGTCCTGTGGTTTATGATGTCGTCCGCCAGATCCAGAAGCTCACGGGCGCTCCGATCGGCACCACCATTCAGTACATCGGTGTATCCGGTGCAAGCTACATGAATGGCTCGACCCTGACTCCAGCCGAAGAGTTCAACACCTTCTCCCATGCAAACAAGATGCGTGTGGAAGTGGTGGAGGACGTGGACGAGCGTTCATTCCTGACCATGAACACGCACCAGAAAAATGCCATCGCAATCTTCAGCGATCAGACATTGGGTGTGTTGGTGTATCCGATCTACTCGGCTACCATGGCCAAGATCAACTTCCAGTTCCGTGCAGAGAATGCCACCATCGCCGAACGCTTCCGTAATGACCTGCGCATGCGCACGGCCAAGGGGCGGATGGAAAACCTGCACGTCATCGACTACAGCTACTCCTTCCCCAAAGAGTTCCAGTACATCCTTTCCCGTATCTACGATCTGCGCGAGACGCAGGCTGGCTACGGACAGGAGTTCGAGGAGTATCTGGAAGAGCACGGCACCAACAAGCTGACTGTGGTCGTCAATCAGGCTGGTGAACAACCGCGCTTGGTGATTGCCGAACAGCAGATTCAGGTGCAGGGCTGGTTCGAGTTCTCCGCGTTGCCCGATCATCCCACCAAGGATGGTGAAGCCTCTGCGGTGCAGTTCGACTTCAGCTACGTCTTCCAGTACGACAAGGTCACCGGTGCTCACATCGAGTACCCGATGGTCGTGCACAACAGCGTGATCCCTGAGGACATTCGTCCTGACATCAGTGAGGGCATCTACTCGCCCACTCAGCACAACCGAGCTCAGTCGTTTGACACGCTGGCGCTGGAGCAGTTCAGCAAACTGTTCCGTCCTGAAGGTTGCTGCTTGGATGGCGTGGTGTTGCCCAACTTCGATGACTGGGTTCCGCGTCGTGTTCCGCTGGATACTTCTTCGATCCTCACGCTGATGATCGCAGCCAGTCCTGAGTCCGACCGCAACCTGGGTAACCTGAACGAACTGGGTTACTGGAAGATCGACGAAGACCTCATGGCCTTCATGATCGCTGAGCGTCGCCACATTCCCTTCCTCGGCAAGTCGCTGGTACACATGTGCCTGTTTGAGGGCAACATGCCTCTGACCGATGGGGCCGTGTCACTGGAGGAGGATGGCTGCGCTATCAAGCGGCTGGAGATCGACATGCGCAAGGTCTACCACCTGCGTCTGTCCATGGTCAACCAGTTGCAGCGCATCGCTCCGGAAGATTGGAACCGCATGCGTAAGCATGGCAAGGCTGTGGTCAAGCTGCTCACCCAGATCCAGTGCGGCTTTGCTAGCGGTGCGTGGATTCCTGAGCTGCTGCCCAATGGCTCGGTTGCCATGCGTGACATCGAGATCATCATCAAGCGCGTGCAGTTGCAGCGCGGCAATCACTTCAACGGCGTGGAGCACGTAATGCTCACCGTTGGCAACTACACGCTTGTAACCTGGAGAAAAGAAGATGTCCTTCGTAACGGGACCGAATCCGGAGAAAGCTCCTCCGAAACCGACCCTTCAAAAGACTGGGGCAGTCGTGACGAATCCCGAGTATCGCGGTGTGACGGTGAATACCCGACACGTCCCGAGCTCTTCCCTGCTGACCTACGTCAGCGGCCAAAGCTGGATCGTTGACTACTACAGTCAGATCCTGGATCGTGACAACGCCACCAGCGGCCAGCAGCGCGGCAAGCCTGCCGACCAGCAGCCGTACCGTCTGATCAAGGGGCTGGAGCTTCGTGTCTCCAGCGCCTTCAACGATGGCCAGACGCAGGAAGTGGACACCAAGTCCATGCAGGTGCGTGGCTCGGCAACGATCTACCCCTGCCTGATTCCCAACGTCGGTGACATGTTCATTGCTGACGTCGGCGATGGTCGCGAGGCAGTGCTGCAGGTCACGCAGGCAGAGCGCAAGACGATCTTCAAGGACACGGTTCACACGATCGAGTACGAGGTCGTCTCTTACAACGACCCCGGTCGTCGTGAGGACTTCCGTCGCAAGACGACGGTGACCTATCACTTCGTCCGCGACTTCCTGCATCACGGCCAGAGCCCGCTCATCATCGATGAGCTGTACAACAACCAGCGCAACATGATCCAGCTGTATCAGGATCTGGTGGGTTCGTACTTCCGTGACTTCTTCAGTCACGATCTGGATACGCTCATCGTCCCGGATCAGACCGGCATCACCTACGACCCGTTCATGGTGCGCTTCGTCAGTCAGTGCTTCGAGGCTGGCGAGAACCCGTTCCGCGCACGCATGCGTTCGTTGAACGTTGGTGGCGATCGTGCCATGAGCCAGCTCACCGTGCTCGATGCCATCGCTGCCCTCAATGGCCGTATCCTGCCCACCGCAGTCTACAAGATGCAGTTGGTGGATACGAGCCGGTTCAGGGAGCACGTGGTCTACAACGGCATCTTCTTCACCAAGGTGCGCGATGTGGTGTTCCCCGCCGAAGTCCGTACCGACGTGGATGCCAACTACACCCGCAACAACGTGGTGGCAGGCTCCAACAGTTCCTTGCAGCGCTCCGGCGCTCGCGTCAAGGATATCCGCCGTCTCATCCGCACAATGGAAGTGCCCTCGCTGCTCGATCTGGGCACGGCTCCTGACCACCTGCCTGACATCAATCGGGTGGCTGACTCGGAGTACTACATCTTCACCGAGAAGTTCTACCACTCCCGTAGTGGCTTGCGCTCGACGAAGATGGAGATCGAGGTGCACAAGCTGTTGAGCGGTCAGCCGATGGACACCTCGGTGTTGGTGAAGATGGCTTCTGAATGCGGCTACTGGGATAACCTGGAGCGATTCTACTTCATCCCCATCCTGTGCGTCCTCTTGAAAATTGCATACAGGTCCAATCCATCATGAGCTTCCTTCCGCCCGATCCCGTAAAGGTTTTCCGTCCCCGTCAGAAGGCTGCAGACAAGAGTGTGGCGCAGAAGCTGTTCGACTTCCGCTACACTACCCAAATCTCCAAAGTCCATTTGATCTCGGAAAAGGAGATTGCGCAGTTCGGCACCGTCTCCACGGGCGACAAGGCAGTAGACAAGGCGATGGCCAACGAGATCGTCAACGCTCGTCTGACCGCTCCGCAGATGGCAGAGTTCCTGGATGAGGACATCACCTTCGCCTTGGTCAACACCAAGGACAGTGTGGAGATCTTCAGGCACTTGATGGAGCTGTTGAACGACTGGGCCAATCGGGCAACCGAAGAGCTGCAGAGCGTGACCGTTCCGCTGGAAGAGTTGGCCAAGCTGGAGAAGCTGGCCGCTCACATGTACCAGAGTGCAAAGTTCTGGATCGCCAAGGGTGAGTACGGCAACGACCTGATGCATCGCCTGTCGATGTTCGGTTCTCGTCGCCGTCGCCATCTGAGCAACATCGGCGAACCCAAGCGCGCTGTCATCCGTGAGAGCGCAGGGATCAAGATCGTCGAAGGTATCCAGCGCTCGCTCGCTGAGCGGGAAGAATACTGATGGCAAAGACAATCCGCGAATCCCCGCTCTGGGATGAGATCCAGGACGTCATGAACGAAGGCTCCAAGGCAATCCAGTATCACTGGACTGCTGTGCTGCGAGCCAAGGAGATTGAGTACGACACCATCTGTGTGCTCAACATCGACAACGACCGTCACTTCCACGGACGCTTTGCTGATCACATGTTCGTTGAGCTGGCCGTTCAGCCGGGTACGTTCTACGCTGACATCTTCCCGCACAACGACACGCTTGAGATGATTCTCACCCGTACGCCCAAGTTCATTGCAGGTTCGACCGAGACGCCGGATGAAGCACCGATGGTGCAGACCTACCGGGCCAGTATCGTCAACCCGAAGAATCCCTTGGTCACCATGAAGCAGGACTTTGGTGACAACAAGGAAGCGATGAATCTGTCCGACGTGGCCCGCGTGACGTTCCAGGTCTTTGACCATGCGCTGGAACAGCTGATGATGAAGACCGTCAACCAGGGCGCGACTCGTTCTCGCCCCGGTGGATTGGCTCGCTGGATTCTCACCAACCTCAGTAAGGACATTGAGGTCGATGACGAATACAAGATCACCGGCGTGAGCATCGTGGACTACTCCAACCAAGAGGCTCGTCCTCTGGTGATGGTGCCTGCCGGTACGCGCTTCGTCGATGCGCCGCTGTATATCCACGAGCATCAGGGTGGGATCTACTCTGCGGGCTTTGGGTACTACCTGCATGGACGCAGCTGGTACATGTACCCTTCCTACGACGTGACACGCTTCAACACGGCCCGTCCGAAGCTTACGGTCATCGCAGTACCTGCCGACAAGCTGCCGGGCGTAGAGCGCACCTACCTGCGCGACAACACGCATACCACCATCATCGCAACCGGTGGCATCGAGTACATGGATCCAACGGAAGGCCAGAAGCTCTCTGATGGTAACGGTGTCCGCTACAACGACAGCCGTAACGTCATGGAAGCCTATGGTGAAGTGGAGGGCAACAAGCTCAGTGTCGACAACTCGCTCAACACGACCGAGTACGTCACCGAGCAGCGTGCCAATGGGCTGAACAACGTCCAGAGTGGTGCGCGTAAGTTCACCTCCAATCCGTTCGTCGAGTCCTCGTTGCTGGCCAAGCGCAATGGTGCGTATGTACAGGTGGTCTGGGAGAACAGCTCGGTTGACATGATCGAGCCGAACATGCCAGTGCGCTACATGTACGTGCAGGGCGGAGACGTGAAGGAAGCCTTTGGTACGCTGGCACATGCTCGGATGCTCGTCAATCCCACCCAGCAGGGCGTGACGTTCGCCACTCATGTCCAGAAGACCATCTTGACGATCTTCATCGGCTCCAAGTTGGACTGGGCTCAGGTATCCAATGAATGACATAAGGGAGGGGCCTAGCGCCCCTCCCAATATGCGCTGTAAAAAAGATTTGACCGTACACTATCCAATTGAGGCAACACTTCATTCAACAGGGGGAAAGAAATGGCTTTTCGACGTTATCGCATGAAACCGGGTGAAATTGGTCCTTCGCGCCGGGTGACTTACATGAGCATCCAGAACATGGCCCTGCTCGGTACGCCTTCGGTGGTCATTTCCATCGGCGGCAAGTACGACAGCTGGCCCACCTTCAAGGTCGAGCACAAGGAAGTTCTGCGTCTGAACTTCGGCATCTCCAGCAACACCTTCGATCCGCACTTCGATGAAGCGATGGCCAAGCAGGTCGTGGAACTGATGGAGCGCTGGCCGGCAGAAGACATCATGATCCACTGCGGCGAAGGTCGCATCCGTTCCTCCTCCCTGGCCCGAGGGATCGAGTACTTCAGTCAGGGCGATATCATGGTCGATGTTGACCACCCGCTGTGCTCGCGTCACATGAACCAGGAAGATCGTCAGATCGTCAGGACCATGGGACTGTACGAACACACCCCCAGTACCGACAAGGAAAGTGAAGATGCGCAATCCGGTAACGTACAGTAACAGTCGGCGTGTGGCCGCTTACTCGGCGGCTCTGTTCCGAGCTCTGGGTAAGCGCATTGCTACCTTCGCATCGGCGGAGGATCCCAACATCGTCTTCAGTGTCGTGGGTGCTCAGGGTGCTGAGCAGTCCATACCTCCGGTCGGCATCGATCTGGATCAGACGCTGCTGGTCCCGGTCCCGTATGCGGAAGTGGACCCCAACCTGCGGGTGATCTTCGCAGCGCAGGACGACGATGGCATCGGTGTTGGCAATGAGCTGCCCTGGCATGTGCGTGAAGACCTGCTGCACTTCAAGGCGGCTACCATCGGCTGTCCGGTGATCATGGGCCTGCAGACCTTCAAGTCGCTTCCGCCCAAGGGCCTGCCCAATCGCCACATCATCGTGGTGTCCAGTACGCTGGACTACGTTGTCGGCCAGACCTTCGATCTGGTCCGCAGCCTCGATGAAGCGATCGCTCGTGCACGGCACATCACCGATAGCGAGTACTACGTCATCGGTGGTACGCGCCTGTTCGAAGAAGCGATCCGCAAGGCTTCTCAGGTTCACGCCACGGCAATCCATCATGACCTGAACAAGTTGTGCGACACCTACATTCCCTACGTCTGGGAGCGGCTGGAGTCGGACTACTTCCTCATGGACAAGTTCGTCCAACATGAGCAGTGCACGATCAAGATCTTCCGTCGGGTGCGTAACCCGTAAGCCTCTGCAGAGCCATCCTATGCCTTAACCACAAAGGGTATAACGATGGCTCTGCTCCTCCGTAAGGGCGACTCCTCCTCGGCGGTCGCCGCAGTCCAGAAAGCTCTGGGCATCAAAGACGATGGTATCTTCGGTCCCGGCACCGAAGCTGCTGTCAAGAAGTTCCAGGCTTCCAAGGGTCTGGCGGCTGACGGTCTCGTCGGCCCCGGTACTTTCGCAGCCCTGGGTCTGGCTCCCGAACCTGCCCGCAAGAAGCTCGTCGAGCAGGACTTCATCGACGCAGCCAAGCTGCTGAGCAAGCCGAACAAGCCGTGCCTGGTCAATGCCATCAAGGCAGTGGCTCAGGTGGAATCGGCCGGTGATGCTTTCGGTGCCAACGGCCTGCCGGTGATCCTGTGGGAACGCCACAAGTTCGACAAGTACCTGGTCGAGATCGGCAAGCCCGGCGTGCCGCGTGCGGAGATGATCGCCCTGCGCGACAATCTGCGTGCTACCCAGCCCGAGCTGTGCCTGAACGTCGGCAAGGTCTACCGCTCGACCTACAACAAGAACCCCGCCAAGTACAAGCCCACCGATCTGTATTCGGGTGGCGCTGCCGAATGGGCGTTCATGGAACGTGGTCGTAAGTACAGCGACACCGCTGCACTGATGTCGGCCTCCTTCGGCATGTTCCAGATCATGGGGTTCAACTACCAGCTGGCCGGATTCACCTCCGTGCAGGCTTTCGCTGAAGCCATGAAGATCGGCGAGCGTGAGCACCTGCTGGCCTTCGTGAACTTCATCAAGTCCAACGCAGCACTGTGGAACGCACTGCTGGCACTGGACTGGGAAGAGTTCGCACGCCTGTACAACGGCGCCGGCTACAAGCAGTTCGCTTACCACACCCGCATGGGTGATGCGTTCAAGACGCTCAACAACAAGAAGTAAAAGTCATGGGAGAGGGGGCAACCTCTCTCCTATGCCGTAAACCTAATGGAGAAGTACGATGCACGAGATTGTAGTAGGCACCGCTTCGGAGGTGCGGCATATCAGAAAGACCTTAGCTCGACTGAGGCTTCCCGTCCACGAGATTGACGAGTTCGTGACTGGGATACTTCACTTTGTCGGGGAGATTATCTTCCACACCTTTGCAGACGGGGTAGTTCTATCAGACTACTTTGAGGAGACTGTACAGGAGGCGTTGTTTGAAGCCTTCCGTGACAGCAACTTCAACGAGGTGATTACCGATGACCAACTGATGTCGTGGACGCGTAGCTTGTATTACATGGTCGCGCCTGCCCTTGTCGAGATGCGTACCGGAGATGGGTACATTATCTCAGGGGTTGGGTTCTCGCGAACATTTGGCGATGATGCTGTTTACTTCTATGAAGAGACAAGGCTTCGTCGTTAGCGTAAAAACAAACACGTATTCACGATCATTTGAACAACTCCTCGGATAACCGACTATGCACGCACAACCGATGATGACCGAGGACGACAAGATCCTCAAGTTGCCCGAAGACCAGCCGTTGGGCAACCGGGCCTTCTCGCTTCGTTTCATCGTGAAAGACGCCACCACCGAAAGTCAGCATGCACTGGCACGCTCCTGCATCTTGGAGAACGCCCTGCTGTGCGACAGCCGCTTCAGTCACCTGAGCGTGCTTCCGGTGGAGTTCATCCAGCCGTTGGTCAACGTCTGGCGTGAAGAGAACAGTGGTCACGCGCGTCTGCGTTACCTGTTCGAATCCAAGCGTCCCCGCCGAAAGTTCCACAAGAAGAAACGCGGCTAATCCCCGCAAAAAAAAAACTACCACAAGGAAATGTACGAAATGCGCAAGAAGATCCTGACGTCGGCCATCGAGCATGTGCTGGGCGAACAGCACCTGAAGTATCAGCAGGAACTGCACCTGCAGAACATCCGCCGTATGGCAGAAGAGCGCGCAACCAAGCGCCTGAAGCAGGCTGGTGGCAAGCTGAACTACACCGCGGTGCCGTTCAAGCCGGCGGCTGAAGCCATCTACGCCGGTGATCCGGAACTGCTGGCCGAAGTCAACACCATCATCTCCAGCAACCTGGTCGCCGCTGCACTGGCGCATTAATCGTCAGAGGGAGGGCGTTGGCCCTCCCTCTATGGAGTTACACATGGGTAAGAATTACCGCAATGGCCGACTGATTGCCATCGAAGGTGGTGATGCAGTTGGCAAGGGGACCGTACTGACGAAGTTGGTCGGCTACCTCGAAGATCGCGAAATCCCGTACGCAGTGGCCAGTTCGTGGACCAGTACGCAGCTGGGCCGTGAGATCTACCCGATCATCACTGACTCCGGTCTGGGTCTCAATCCGTTCCTGCGCGCATCTCTGGCGCTGACGGTGCACCGCTCGATCTGGGATGAGATCACCAAGCCTGCGTTGCAAGCAGGCAAGCTGGTGCTGATGGATCGCTCCTACCTGAGCACGCTGGTCTACCAGTGCAAGCTGGAAGGTTGTCCGCGCGATGAGTTCGAACGTCTGCGCGAGCTGATCCTGCCCTCGGGTATCCCTGACCTCACCCTGTTGCTGTGCTGCAATGTGTCCACCTCCCTGGAACGCATCGCTGCTCGTACCGGCAAGATGGATCGGATGGATACCAAAGACCCGGTCAAGATCGCTGCCATCCGTCAGCACTATATCGAAGCGGCCCGTCAGGAGACGCGCAACCGCGTGGCTATCCTCGACACGGACTGTGGTCCAGAGATGGTCCTCAACCGCGCACTGACCCTGCTGCAACAGGCAGGCATTCTGTGTCAGGTGGAGGATGAGTATCTGGTGGCAAGTGGTGCTGGCATCAGGGGGTTCTCGCTGTGAACCATCGCTCCAGTAAATCTCTTGAAGAGTTGCGTAAGGAATACGGACGTTCCGTACGGACCTTCCTCTTCTTCGGCCTTCTCGCAGTCTTCGATATCAGCTATGGCCTCCACTTCCTCCTCGCCCCCACCCATCCGCTCGATCCTATCGCAGCTGTTCTCTGCTTTGCGATCGCTGTGTGGGCAAATCACCACGCTACGGTGGCGCAGCGGCGGTACAAGATCTTGGAAGGGCGACTCATGCCCTACAAGGAAGGCAAGAAAAATGACTGACCTGTCATCGGTTGACCCCTACGCCGAACGCAACCTGTTGCTGGCCCTGCTGTCCCATCACTACCCGGCTTTCATCTGCCGCACCAACGAGCACGGGTGGGACGATGACTGGCGCTGGAGTTGCTACCTGCGCCTGCCGGCTGGCCAGATCAACTTCCACTTCCACGACAGCCAGCTGATGATCTTCCAGCATCTGCCGGTCAAGGAAGAAGGCTGGGATGGAGCGGACAAGAAAGAAGTCCTCATCCGACTGGACACCATGGTGCGTCAGTTCGGCGATCTCACCCACGTACCCAAGGTCGACCTGAAGTGGTTGATCGACGATGTGCGTATTGCCTCCCGTGACCTGGCTGGCAAGTCCCCGCTGACCGCTCTGAACGAACTGGTCGATCGAGCCAAAGAACACAACAAGCAGTACGAAATCCAAAAGGAGCTTTTTTGAACGCTGTCTATCCCTATCTGGTCTGGTCGCTGGCCATTGTGCTGGTGATCGCAATCATCGCCATCTTCTACCTCGTGCGTCAGATCGCGCTGGTCTACCAGGCTCGCGCGGAATACGAGCAGAACGCCCAGAAGGCGTCCTGGATGGTCGCCCGCATGGAGAACGCGTATGAAGATCTGGCCCAGGACTGCCATATCCTCTACTTCGCGCTGGCGCAGGCATGGTCCTCCTTCCGCGTCATGAAAGAAGACCGGTGGCACATCTACATCAACCTGCCCACTGGGCTGGTGGTGTACGTCATTCCGCCCGAACAGGACGAGCTGTTCTCGGTGATCGATATCGGTCCTGAAGTCGACGAAGAGATCACGCCCATCAAGGTCCGCGAGCGTCTGCTCGGCACCGCCCTCTAAGGAGCTGCCATGAAACGCGAGTTCTTTGTCGAACGACTGCAAGGCCCTTTCGATTCGCTGACCACTACCGATCTCACTGAAGCTGTGAAGGCGTACTACCAGTACCCGAAAGGCTCCAGCATGTACCTGCTCGGGGACTGGGGGCAGAAGGTCTTCGTGCGCATGCCGCCCAACGTCGACACCTTCTCCGAGTTCGAAACCACCGCTCAAGCCAAGGTTCCCTCGCCAGAGCTCACCGATGAACAGAAGTTCGAGATCGTCCTCGGACTTCGCAAGCTGATCTAGGAAGAGCAATGCAGAAGCACTTTTACATCAAGTACGGCCAGGGTATGAACCATGGCGTTGGTGCCATCACCACGATGGACGAGAAGGGCGAGATCAAGTTGAACGACTCGCTGATGATCGCCGTCTTCGCCTACTTCAACGCCTACGGCAAGCCGAACCTGCGCCTGTTGGCTGGTCCGTACATCGACACGCGTGGTGTGCCAGCTGACGGTACGGCCGAAGAGATCCGCTCCATCGAGAAGTACAGCTCGCTGGTTGAACTCTTCCAGGCCATCGGTCTGCCCATTCCCGATGACCGCGTGTTCTACATGCGTGGACGCACCGCTGGCAGGACTGCGGCGATGAACCACGTCAACAACGCCCTGCGCAGCTTCCTGCTTGGGGATGAGAGTTAGCGATGGGCAAGGATAAGAAGATCAAGATCTACAGTGAGGGGAAAGACAGTACCTTCACTTCCAACGGTAAGACCTACGCGTTGGACGGGTTGTTCCGCGAGACCCACAAGTACTCCATCACCATCCTGCCGATCTCCAAGCTGGACTGGGTGTTTGAGTATGTCACCCCCGACCCTGACCGCGTGGTCAAGGCCGACGAAGAAGTCCCTATCATCGTGGTGCGTGATCTCCATGCGCCGGCAGGGCAGCAGTTCATCGTGGTTGACGGTCTGCATCGATTGATGAAAGCGGTGAGCAAGCGCCGCAACACCATCAAGACCAAGCTGATCTCCAAGCCACTCCTCGACATGTTCGAAATCAAGTAAAGGGAAACCATGCGTCAGTACATTGAGATGCTCAAGCACGTGTTCAACGTCGGGCGCCATCGTGGCGATCGCACCGGCACTGGCACGATGTCCACCTTCGGCTATCAGGCCCGCTTCAACCTGAAGGACGGCCTGCCGGTGGTGACCGGTAAGGAGATCCACCTGCCGTCGGTCATCCATGAGCTGCTGTGGCTCATCAAGGGCGACACCAACATCGCCTACCTGCAGGCCAATGGCGTGCGTATCTGGAACGAGTGGGCTGCTCCGGAGGACGTCTACGTGGTCTCCCCGTTGTTGCCCGAGCAGATGCGTGATGCGATCGTGGCACATGACCCGTTCCTGAAGGCATGGGCCAACGTCAACATCTTCTGCCCGGACTACCTGAGCGAAAAGCTGGTCAAGCTCGGCCTGCCCATCACCCAGAACGTCAAGGTCAAGAGCAAGGGTGACCTGGGTCCGGTGTACGGCAAGCAGTGGCGTAACGTCGAAGATACCCGCCTGATCACCCAGGACGAGTACGTGGCCGGCGTGTACGCTGACAAGTACGACATCTCGAAGATCCCGGTGCGGATGGCGCATGGCGAGTTCTACGTGGCCACGCGCAAGATCGATCAGCTGGCCAACGCCATCGAGATCCTCAAGCGCGATCCGGACAGCCGCCGCATCCTGGTGGATTCGTGGAACCCGGCTGACCTGGACCACATGGCACTGACCCCGTGCCACAACCTGTTCCAGTTCGGCACCACCCCGCTGAACCGCGAAGAGCGCTGGGCCCTGTTCAACCAGTTCGCCAAGACGTCGGACATGGCCAAGATCCGCAAGGACATTCGCGACAATGGCTTCGATGCGAACAACATCGAGCACACGGCCTTCGATGAAGCCCTGAAGCTGCATGGTGTACCGACCCACCGCCTGAACTGCATGCTGAACATCCGCTCCAATGACATCTTCCTGGGCGCGCCGTTCAACATCACCAGCTATGCGATCCTGACCCACCTGGTGGCGCAGGTCGTCGGCATGGACGTGGGTGAGCTGGTGTACAACATCGGTGACATGCATGTCTACAATAATCATGTCGAGCAGGTCGGCGTCCAGCTCCAGCGCGAGCCCTACCCGCTGCCCACGCTGATGCTCAACCCGACGATCAAGAACATCGACGATTTCACCATCGACGATATCGTGGTCACGAACTACAAGCATCATCCCAAGATCAAGGCCAAGGTGTCCGTCTGATGTCTCTTCCCCTCATGAACCTCAATAACCAACGATGAGCGAGAAGACCAAGGAGATCCTTGTCGTACTCGGATGCCTTGCTTTCCTGGCCGTGATGATCACGGCCATCATTGTCAGTTCTATCCAAGCGCAGAAAACGAAGAATCTTGAGCGGACACTGGTGCGGGACTGCACTGCTACAGGTTATCAGCGCGTGGAGAAGCGAGGGAGTGCCTCCTTCGGGGTTTCTGCTAGCGGTAACCTTGTGGCGGTGCCTACCGACGAGATCATCATCTACAACGAGTACCTCTGTCCGGACGGTACGAAACGCTACGCCCAGTAGCGAGGAGAGCTAGGTCATGTTCAGCAAAGAGAAACACTTCACATCGGTGATTGCGCAGGGGATCATCAGTGACCTCAGTCGCTCTGTACGCGAGGCAGAGAAGGCGGCCAGCGAAAGAGCCAAGCGCGAGGCAATTCGCACCGGTGGTCGGAAGGCTGGTCTCCAGAACTCCGGCGGGAAGAAGTTCCAACGCATGGCTGCCCGTAGCCGCGGGTGATAACGCAGGAGAGCCTTCGGGCTCTCCTGTATGCCGTAAATGAAAACGCAATGAAAGAATGTAATGACTAACCGAGGAGTATGACGTGGAAGAGATTGTTGATAACGAAGCAATGCGCCAAGCCCGCAAAGAGGCGGCACTGGCAGACCTGACCGCACTGGCATTGTCCACCTGGGGGATCATCTCCGAAGAGTGCGACAAGGACAAGGGTTCCAAGGAACTGTACCGCACCAAGTTCGAAGCCATGCTGGCCGACCGACTGGTTACCATCAGTCAGGGCTGGTCCTCCGCCTACGGGTTCGAGAAGATCGAAGTGATCTGGGACGGCCCTTCGCTGGTCACCACGTTCCACTACCAGCGCCGCACCATCAAGGACCATGTCATCTTCAGCTACAAGGTAGACCCGAAGGCGTGGTGGGTGTAATGGACGAACGGCAACTACGCAAGCTCTGGGAGGATGAGGTCAAAGACATCATCCTGGAGGCCGTGCTCGAATCCAGGCTGAACCGAAACAGCTGGCAGGACAACGGAGACCGCGAGTACGAGCTGAAGCGCACTGTACCTGCGTTGCTGAAGACGCGTAGTTCCTACACCGGCCAGATCCCCGGTCAGTACTACTCCAGTGAAGTGAGCTGGGATGATCGTGAAGTTTCTGTGCTGGTGGACTTTCGCCATGGCGACGACATGTACACCGTCGAAGTTGTCCACTCACTGCGCACCAAGTTTACCAACGTACGGCAGGGAACTCTCTTTGCCAATCATCGACAACCGAAATTAGTCTAAGGAATTATGTATGTCTGATGTAAAGGCTGTAGCCGTAGTTGCCACGGACCATAGTCGTTTGCTCGCGCGGATCATCCGTACTTTGATTCACGATTACTACTCCATGCGTACCAGAATGCTGCCGCCGGAAGACTACGACAAGCAGCTAGGTGATCTGATCAAGGCCAAGCTGTGGCATGGTTACAATCGCGGCTATCTGCCGGGACGTCACATGCGTATTGACGTCACCAGCAACCACAACTCCGTCGATGTTGACTTCAAGGCCTGGGGTGATCCGGGTGGGAATGAGGTAAACATCAAGATCCACGAACCCTTTGGCAATGGACTCGATCCGCGTTTCTTCGATAGCGTGAAAGAGGACTGGACAGCGGACGGTTTCCTGCATGACCTGATCCTGTTCGCCAAAGGTCAGTACGGTCGTTGGACGGATTTCGACGGGCTGGTGGAAATCTACATGCACCACTACGCCACCCTGACCCCGCCCAAGATCACTGAGCGGAACTTCTTCTACATCTACCCTGTGATCGAAAGAGCACTTTCCGAAATCGGAGAGCGGCTCAATCCGCATGAACACATGGACATGCTGCGTCACCTCAGTCAGCGTGACTTCGAGGCGGCCATTGGGGTGAATATCAGCCATCTGACCCTCATGCCGGTCGGACGTGTCAACGATGTCCCGATGATGTGGAAACCCAATCCGGTGATAGCTGAAAAGCTCGCACCTTTTGTCAACAGGGAGCCGTAATGCCTGATCGTCACCTCATCATGCGCAATGGCACTACCCAGTACAGCTACGCTCACAAGGGTCGTGTCTACGAACCCACGGTCAGCCGCATCAACCCCGATGGCTCCCTCACTCGGCTACAGCCCGGCGAGAAGGGTGACTACGTCATGGAGTTCCGTGGGCGTCAGCGTCGGATTACGTTGCTGCCGGGCGCACTCCCGGAAGGCGCGGCACCGGATGCCGAAATCCCGATGGACATCCGCGTCTCCAGTTGGCGCAAGCGTGATCCCCGCAGGCTGCGTCGCGGTCAGCAGCGTACGCTGTACAAGAAGCGCAAGCAGACTCGTGCATGAAGTACGTTGTCATGGTAGCCAGCACGATCATCTTCGCCGCGCTGGTGATCATCTCGATCATCCTCGCATCGCTGTTGTTCATCTCCGGCTATAGTCCTCGTGTGCAGACTGCCAATGTTGAAACTCCCAGCATTGGCGTGGAGGTGCGGTACTTCATGGTGGACGGAATGCAGTGGGTGCACTTCATTCCTCCTGGTAGCTCCATGGAGTGCATACAGCGCCGGCACAAAGCCCTCTCGGTCCAATGTGTACCGCTGAAGCAAGAGCCCTGAGAAAGGCATACAGGAGGCCCTACGGGGCCTCCTGCTTTTATGCCGTTTCTTTTCTTTTGGCTTAAAGATCTTTCAGCCCTACATTACCTAGTTGTACCATACCCAAACCGAATCAAACTACTAACGGAGTAATACCGTGACTCGCAAGATTGGTCCCTACGAACACTACCTGCACATCGAAACCTCCGCAGACGACTACGAACGTCTGAAGGCTGCCGGCATCAATGGCGCCCATCACTGGAACACCGACCGGCAAGCCTTGGACGCCCTGGCACGCACTGTCGAAGAGATCGCTCCCAAGGCGATGTTGATGTACTGCTCCGGCACTGACATGCGTGTGCGTGGTACGCGCGTCTCTGTCCTGCAGCTCCCTAGCTGCATGCAGTACGAGGTTCGTCAGGATCTCGGCTATGGCTACAAGATCCTCCACTCCGACGAAGAGCTGGCTGACTGCGACTGCCTGCTCTCCAGCATGATCAACGAAGATCACCCCAAGGTCCAGGGACTGCCCTGCGGCACGACGATCAAGGTCATCAGCACCAAGATCGTGGAGAGCGCAGACTTCACCTCTGACGAACAGTTGGAGTACTGGATCAATGGCCGGGATATCCACCGCAGCAAGGACGCTGAGCAGACCATCAAGTTCACCAACCTCAACGAAGGTGAGTGCTGCCCGGACTTCGGCTGCTGTGCTCCCACCACGGGCTCTGTGGAGGCGCGTAAGGCCTATTACAATGCGCACAAGGCCAAGGACTCCGATACCAAGCAGAAGCTGCTGATGGGCTTCCTGGGCAGCGCTGTGCTGAACGCAAGCGAGGCTGCCGGTGATAAGCCGAAGAGCACTTACATCGCTGGCAGTGGTCCGGCGCGTTCCACCAAACTGAACTGAGAAATCGCAATGAAGAAAGAGTACAAGGTCAAGTTCTGGGGCAGCTGCATGAACGATGGCTGGATCTGGAAGCAGATGCCCGAACTCGGCGAATCGAAGCATCATTGGTTCGACACCGCTGAAGAGCGCACTGCTTTCATCGAAAAGATCAAGGCAGTGATGGCTACCGGGGAGAAGAACGGTCCTGTCGCAATCTTCGATACCTGTGAAGGGGATGACACGCGCATTCGTAGCGTCGCCGTCTGCACCATGGTCACGCCCGATGGTAAGCGCTACACCATCACCGAGGACTTCGGATACGGCGATCTCCAGAAGACCGCTGATTTCATCTTCTTCGACTACGAGGAGAACAACCGTTCTTGCGATCATCGTCGGCAGGCCATGATTGCGGCACGCTATCCGGATTACGTGCGTAGCGATGAACTGGATACGTGCAATGAAACCATCGTCTTGGAAAACCTCCACGTTACGCTGGTCAGCGAGTTTATCACCGAGGAGCAGCAGGCGGAGTTGCTCAGGGATGGACGCCATGTCATCGCAATGTTCCCGGAGGCATTCGGTGGCCCTGACGGTTCGGTGGATTTCACCAAGTGTCGTCCGTATTTTTTCCAGAGCATGCCGCAGGTTGACGTCGCTGCTTTCTACGCTGCCAGTAACAAGCAAACCCACTGAGTATTTTCGAACTCCCCCTGGCTATGAAATAGGGGAAGCAGAGACCGCTCTTACGCGTAGCGTTATGCCTTAAATATTAGGGGAGGCGTAGCCTCCCTTTCCTTTTATCTTTTGCCCTTCAGGAACTGCAAATGGAAAAGTACGGACCGCATGCAAGTTCACCTGCAGACCGGATCAACACAGCTGAGCTGTTGCAACACCAGATCACAGCAGCGTTGAACAGGCATGCGACTTACTCCAAGGTCGGAACCATTGAACAGCGTATCACCTACCCGCTGGACTTCTACTGCTATCGCACGGTGCGGTATGGAGGCCCCAAGGGTACTGGCAAGAGCACTGCCATCGCCAAGCTTGCTCGACCGGGGGACATGATCATCGTCTCCTCCCAGCCGTGTCGTAACAGGATGGCGACCTTGCTGGTGGAGAACGGCAAGAGCGACAATGACATCACGATCTTGGACGCCGAAGAGTTCATGGACAAGATCTTCGCCAAACTGCCTGAGGAACCACCTGCAATCCTCAACAAGCGTCATGAAGTTCACTCGGCAGGTGATGAAGGTATCCGTCGCGTGTTTGTAGATGACGTCATGCTCATCTGCCCACGTTTCCAGAAGATGGTGCACGGTACACCTGTCCCGGCCTTCGTACCGGCGGTGTTGCGCTATGGCTGCCATTGCAGCTACCCCCAGCCTGTCATTGTGCTGGTGAACCTGTGAGCGGGGAATGCATGCGGATGGCCACCAACGCTGAGGCGGCACTGGCAATCAGTCTCTACGTGATCATCATGGTCGCCACGATACTGATCCTCCCCAACACCAAGCACATCTGGAGATGGGTCAAACGCCTCTTCTCCAAGAAGGCTGACGACAATGCCTGACTACGTGAAGCGATTTGAGTTTCGTCTTCGCCAGAGCGCTGCACTTGTCAATGCAAGACAAGAGCTGACTCGTTTAAAAGCTTACATGTCATCCCCTTGTTACGAGGAGCTCGATGCAGCCCGGCAGGAATGGGTTCGAGAACAGATCGTAGTGGAAGAGAAACGCCTGCAGTACCTGACGGCGTGGAGTCACTACTTCGAGTCCTCTAAGAGCAAGCCTTAATCAATCACTTGGGGAGGGGGTCATGGAAATTGCACTGTACATTGGCGCTGGGCTGCTGGTCATCATCATTCTGCTGGCACTGCGCAATCGCTCGTATCTGAAAGACCTGATGGCTTCCATGGATGAAGTCTTGGGGGATGCCGACGACGTCGCGTTCCCGAAGGAGATTCCGGAGGACATCATCCAGCAGACCCGCCAACGCGAATGGCCGCCTGCTCCGTGGCAGACCGACCCCAGGGTCACACTGGCTACCTCTGGTCTGTATCCGTTCTTGCGAATGGAAGCGTCCAGTAGTGAAGCCAGACTGAGGGCACTCACCCAGGCCTACGAACAGGAAAAGGGCAAGGAAAATCCTGACGAAGAACTGGTCAAACACCTGCAACAACTCCGCCTGCATGAGAGCAATCTCGGGGCAAGTTTTCTGTTGGCGTATCTTCGCGCCGAAACCATCGCTGCACAACCACAAGGAACCGCTACGCATGTCGGGTAACTTCTTCAAGGAAAAGATCGTCGTCCATCACAGCCCGTTCGTCGAACAGGATTTGCTGAATGCGGTCAAGGAACAGATCGCCGACCGCCTGGACAGCCAGGGTCTGCCGCACGATCCCAGCGTCATCGTGTTCAACAACCTCGGGCCGTCCGGCGCCGGTGATGTGCTGACCTTCGCATGGGAAGGCGAGTTCTTCGTGGCCGGTCCGCAGAACGCTGGCCAGAGCCTGGGCACCGTCGTGCACAACAGCGACGTGAACGTCTTCCTCGGCAAGCGCGAAGCCAAGCTCGGCACCTTCGCCAAGAACTTCATCAACGGCCTGGGCAACATCGACCTGAACGCTACCCAGGTTCCGTCGCTGGCCGACGTCATCCGTCAGATCAACGACTTCCGCGACATCTTCCCGCGCCTGGAAGCAACCCGCGTCTAATAGCGCCGGCCTGTAATACCTGCCCCCACCTCCGGGTGGGGGTTTTATACCGAATGGAGAAAGACGTGACACCCGTCGAAGCCTACCTCATCAGCCAGATCATCTACGCTGTCATCGTTTGCGTGTTTGTAGTACCCGCAATGATCGGCGCAGGTATTGATGTGTACCGTATCCACAAGACCAAAGTGAAGGTAAAGAAATGACGCAGCATTACGTTGGAACCAAGGTCATCCAGGCATACGAGAACGAGAAGGACGGCAAGCCCGGCTTCGCCGTTCAGTACCCGGATGGCTACACCTCCTGGTCCCCGAAGGAAGTCTTCGAAGAAGCTTACCTTCCGATCGGCGTCATCCCGGCCGGTACGCCGGACTTCGTGCAGCGCATGATTGCTGAACGTGTCCAGCTCAACGACCGTAAGAATAAGCTTAACGATTTCTACGTCGAAGCCAAGAAGAACGGCGGTCACCCGGATCTTCAGGGCGACGAGCTGTCGGACATCGACGATCAGCTTGAACGGATGGTCGAATATCTCCAAGCACTGGATCAGCGCATCCAACGCCACGGCTTCATCTTCCACGACACCGGCCGTGTGCTCACGGTGCAGCAGGCCCAGGTCGAAAGCTATACCCGGATCAAAGAAATCATCGTCCAGATCATCGCCGCCGCGGAGAAGAAGGGCGAGCCGCTGGACCTTGCTGCCACGCAGGATATCCCGAAGGCAATCCGCGAGAAAATCTTCCTCGAATTCGACGCGGGCAGTGTAGTTGAATGCTCTTTCGAGAATGCCTATTGGAATGTGAGGGTGAGGGGGATGCTGCTGTTCAGCCGCTCGGTCCACGAGTACAAGATCCGCCACCTGGAATGCTACCGTAGCACCGTCGACAAGCGCATCGCCCAGGCTATCCAAAGTGCCTATGCGGAAGTCACCTCGATTGGCAATACCGCCAATGATGTCGTGTTCATGAACTACCTCTCTACGCACTTCCTCAAGAAGGTCGGGGACATGGGTCAGGTCGCCATCGCCGGCCGCCGCATCGACGACTACTGGAAGTTCATTGTCGATTACACCGATGACGTGCTGCAGGGAATCTTCCTCTGCTACAATTCGGTCAGATACTCGGCTTTCAGGGTGGAGATGCTGAGTCTGAACTCTCGCCAGTCTCGCTTCGAGCAGGCGCTGGACTCCTTGCGCACGCTCGTCCCCGACAGTGTCAGGGAAGCAATCCTTACCAAGCTCGATGAAAGCATCTGCCCGGTGGGCGACGTACTTGGGCCGTTGCCAACCCTTACTATCACCCGCCGCGGCGCGGCTATTGTCTACAAGGATGAAGCCTTGGAGCGTCTGAACCAGATGATCCAGGCGGCCGTCGCCAAGATGCAGGAGGCCAAGGCATGACCGACTCCTACGGAAACTACGCGCTGCTCGTATCTTTCCCGGATCAGAGCGAGACCTTCACCCTCGGCGTAGAGGCCGGTGTGTTCTGGCAGCGCCTGTCCATGGGTGAACGTGAGTTTGAGTACTTGGCTCACACCAAGAACCTCGCATGCCTGGAACGGATGGCCGCGTCGATGGATCTCCAGGTCAAGACCATCGCCAGTGACGATGAGTGGACGACCCTCGGTATCTACCCGAAGGCGGCGGAGAAAGAAAGGCCGCGGCTGATGCTGATCAACGGTGGCATTCACGTGAGCACGGAGAAGATGGAGGGCGTGTCTGAAGCACTCGCCAATCATGAACTCCAACGCACATTGGTGCAGGTGCTCGATGGCAAGTACCGTGCCGGTGAGGTTGTCACTGTCCGCCGCAATCTCGAAGGCATCATCCCGCTGTTCGGCAATATCTTCAGCGCAGACACCACCTTCATCGTCAACACCAACGCCACCTTCGACGAGCTGCAGGCAGTCATCGAACCGCTGCTCGTGCCCATCGGCAGTAAGCGTTCGCAGGTCTACCTGTCGTACTCGCTGCCGGTTGTCGATGCGTGCTATGCCAAGTATGTGGTGATCGATCGTCGCCGCATGCCTGGCAGTGAGAGCGATGCCTTCCAGCGTACCGAGGCCTTGATCAAGGGTATTACCAAGATCGCCAAGGTGCCGCCGGTGTTCATCGTAATGGACTAAGTGAACGGGAGGGGCTTCGGCCCCTCCCTCTATGTCTTTTTTTTTGTCTGGTTTTCTGCCCACTATATGGGGCGCTTTCGCCCGTCTACGCAGCTAACCGGGATCATGGCAATGTTGAAACACTTCGTACTACTGAAAACTTTCGAGCACGGCTGGCAGGCCAAGCAGTTTGTTCTGATCCTGCGTCAGCGCCTGACCAGCTCCAAGTCCTTCCTGGGCGCATGGAGCTGGGCACAGACGACGATGACTCTGCCCGACCACCCAGAGCAATTCGAAGGTCCAGTCATTCTGGAGAACGGCTATCGCGACGTGGCCTGCTATCGCGACAAGTGCCGCAACGGCGAAGGTGACGTGTACACCTATCCGGCCATGAAGGACTGGATCGAAGGTGGGTTCTGCGGTGAGCCGCCGTCCCCGCCACAAGAGTCCGACGACCAACAGACGTTGGGCGACTTGGGCAACATTTCCAAACTTACCAAGTCTGAGGACGCGCCATGAGCAGTACCAACAAACGACAGTGCTGCTACCTCGGTGAAGGTCGCTATCTGGTCCGCAGTGCAGAAGGCTACGAAGAAGCCAAGCAGCAAGCGCTCAAGCAGAGCGGCCTGCGTGGTCCGGATGTCAAGATCAAGTACACCGGCGTCTTCCGCTTCGGCTATCCGGCGGTGGTCTGGTTCTGGCCGATCTTCCGTGGGAACATGCGTTGGGACATCTACGCCTGCTCCTACCACCTGAACACGTACATGGAGTTCCTCCACAAGCGCCTGAAGGAGCTGGAGAACCATGACGTGCTGATCGCCGAGCTGGGCTATACCAAGCTGGCCGAGGTGGCCGCCGGTCGTGCAGCCGATGATCCGGAGTTCCACGCTGATCTTCTGCGCCTGCTCGAAGAAGGCGCTGCCTCCAACGAAACCAAGGAACCCTGATGTTCATCGGTCTGTTCAAAATGGCACTCGGCATCGGCGGGTTGTTCTTCACCCTGCTGGGCATGTTCGTGTTCTTCAAGGTGTTCATCGCGCCCAAGGTTGCGCCGATGGATACCTCCAACCGGATCAACCACCTGCGCCTGCTTTGGTTCGTGCTGGCCAGGCCGGAACTGTTCGTCGACACGTTCCCGTGGCTGAAGAACGATGAGCTGAAGAACGTCACCAAGTGACATATCGCCCCTCCCAGACGGGAGGGGCTTTATGCCGATTCCAATATGTTTCAACCCTATATAACTCATGTGAGGTTCCAATCAAAAGACCTCATTCCCTTCTTAAACTCAATGGAGATTCAACATGAACAAGTCCACCCCGAAGACCAACAACGTCGCCGCTCGTCGTATCGCTCCGGCACGTAAGCCCCTCATCAAGCGCCTTGGTTCGGCTGTCGTCGATACCGCCAAGGACAAGCAGGTCCAGATTGTTGTCGGTGGTTCGCTCGCAGTTTGCGCGCTGATCATCACCGGCGCAGTCCTGGCTGATAAGTACCTGGAACGTAACTAACTCCAGACCGCAGCAAACTGAGCCGTCATTTCGGCGGCTCTTTTATTTCCCTTCCAATAATGGAGTAACAAAGAATGAAAAAGAAAGTAACTGAAACGAAGAACGCCGCAACTACCGTGGACAACACCGAGTACTACGAACTGATTGCCAAGCGCAAGAAGCTCGCCGCTCGTGCCAAGAAGCTGACGGACGCTGGCAAGCCGGTCCCGACCAAGCTTCGCGACGAAATGGCTGCCCTGAAACGACAGACCAACAAGTCCTCCATCGTCCTCGGCAAGGGTCTCAAGACCCTGGCTACCAAGCCGAACGATGTGAAGGAAGTCAAGGTGGTTGACATCACCACCACGACCACCATCACCGAACTGGCAAAGGCGCTGGGCATGCGTCCGAGCGGACTGGTGAGCCGCCTGTTCCGTCATGGGACTACTGCGGTGAGCGGTGACAAGGTGACCACGCTCAAGAGCGCCGTCAAGGTTCTCAACGAGATCGGCTCGAAGGAAGGCTTCAAGGTCCAGCTCGTCGAATCCACTGCGGTGGACAAGCTCACCGATGCGTTCAGCACTGCGACCAAGAATCGCCGTGTGCGCAAGAAGCCGCTGACCAAGATCGCCATTTCCCCGCGTATCACCATCGAGCAGCTGGCTGAAAAGCTGGACATCACCAAGAACGCGCTGGTCAAGCACTACTTCGCCGAGAAGAAGATCGTGTCCACCTCGCAGACCGTTGCGTCGGCAGGTCGCATCCTCGCTCGCAAGATCGCTCACGAGCTGGGCTTCGAGTTGACCTACACCAAGGTCGGCAAGGTGTCCAAGACGGTCTCCCAGTCCGAAGCGGGTCTCACCATGCGTCAGCTGGAAAACGAGATCTTCAAGGTCGACGGTCTGCGCATCGTCTTCCGCGTCGATCAGAACGTTCGCTCGGGGATTGCCAAGTGGGGTCAGCGTATGCCTGACAGCGCCACGATCTCCAGCCTGCACGCTCGGCTGAAGCGGCACCACGCGGACTTCAAGGACTGCCAGTTTGTCATCACCGACAAGAACGGCGACGCCTTCACGTCCACCAGCAACCGCAAGCAGAAGCTCTCGGCTCTGGCTTTCTAAGCAGTACCCACCAACCACTGGTATAAGGAGATAGAAGTGAACGTTGGTGTTTGTGAGAAGGTTGTCCCTCAGCGTCGTGAGTTCTACGTGACGCACTCGTTTGAGGGTAACCTCTACTTCAGGAATCTCCACCCGATGAATGTCGAGGAGCCTGTCCTGAAATTGACGTGTGAGATCCCTACGCTCGGCATGGAACATGCTGATCGGAATGGTCGCATTGACGTCATGAAGTTGTGCATCTTGAAGAAGTTCGAGGCTCAAGGTCTGAACGGTATGGAACTGGGCGCCCTGTTAGGGTTGCTCAGTCCCCGCTGCATATGCCCTGAGTTACTCGATGAGCTGCCTGCGACTGTGCTGAACCATGTACAGATCGAGGATGAACGGCTGATCAAAATCTCCGGTACGCATTGGGGCGAATATCTGGAAGCTAACTACCTGGCGGTAAGTTGGCCCAGTGAAAAGTTCCTCGGCTGCTGAGAAAGAGTAGTAACTGGCTGTACTCTGCTGTACCATGTATGGCGGAGGTAACCCCTCCGCCTTTTCTCGCTTAAACCTAATGGAGTTTCAAATATGTGGGGCAATTACGTCGGAACGTTGGAAATCAGCCGTGCCAAGAGCACCGCTCATCGCTCGGGTCGCATCATGTTCTTCGATCGCGCTACTGACCTGTTCGCTCACGTCCTGTTCGATCTGGACCCGATCAACTACGAAGACCCCAAGGACTACCGCGGTCTGTTCGTGGTGGATGAGATCTTCACCAACATCCTCGATGAAAACGAAGCCGACCGCTTCCGCGACATCATCGCGCTGTCGATCCACTTCCTGTTCAACAACAAGGACTTCAAGGATCGGCACCGCATCACTCACACCGAGATCCTCATCGGCGTTGGCGAGCTGGATGAGAATCCTGTCCACAGCTCGCTGATGCAGAGCACGACCAAGTTCCTGGTCGACGAGCATCACGAGGAAGGTGACAATGTCATCACCATCGAGAAGCTGCGCGAGTTCGCTCGCAACGACTCGGTCATGAACAAGCAGATCGGCATGTACACCGCCGGTGAGCGCGAGCCCACCATGGTGATCGACTGCACGTCGGCATTCGCCACGCTGTAACATCCTAGAGGGCAGGACTTCGGTTCTGCCCCCTTTCCTTTCGTAATACCCCCCAATGGAGAAATTCGTATGAACAGCAAGACCCCGCGTTACATAGCGGTCCTTGACATGCTGAACATCGGCCGCATGACCAACGCCGACGGTGACCTCATGGTCATCGATACCACCACCGCTGAACACGTTTTTCTTTATTTGGCAATTCGTGAAGAAGGAAGTGAAGAAGAGGGGGATTATGGTGTCGAGTTGGAGATAGTCGGCGCACGCGACAACATTCCCCAGAACCCGGTCGAAGAGGACAACCTGGCAGCTGCTCGGCGACTGGCCAACGGTGCCTACAGCATCCTCTGCAGCGCTCTGGACATCATCCGGGAAAATCCAGAAAGCGAAGTCTTCGCCCACCGCGCCCTGGCTAAGGCCTCCGTCAAATACAACTGCGAAGATAGCGAACATCTGACTGAGAAAGTGCTGTACTCGGTCATGCAATCGAATGATGCCTGTCATGAAAAAGTCGAACTGACCATCCTGACCGACAAGTTGATCAGGCGCACCTTTGATCTGGGTGATCGTACCTAAGTCCCACACTCGCCCAACAACTACCCAACCGAGGTTCCCATGGCCAGCAAAGCCGTCAAGCGGTTGACCGCAAGGTATACCCGCAAGCGCAACTCGTTCCTGCTCTACGCAGCCCTGATGATGATCGTCTGTTTCTCGATGGGACTCATCCTTCCCAACGCCAGTGTGTTCGGCAGTTACAAGTGGGCGGTACTGGGAGTGCAGCTGGGATTGTTCTTCTTCGCCGCAGTCGCCGCAGTCAAGAAGTTCTGGCCGGCATACTACGACTACCTCCGATTGCGGAGTGTGGCGTAATTTGCTACACGAGCAGGCCTATAATCTGTACAAGTCAGTGTGCACTGCAGCTCCTCCGATAACCCGAATGTAGGCACGGCCATGCGTGCTGATCATCTATCCCGTTCGTGTACGGGAAAGCTCTTTAGGGGGAGCCATAATCGGAGTCAAAGCGCAGCACATACCCTGCATCAACATCGTTTGTCTGATCGACCTACTTGCTCGGGTTGCTAGGATCGCGGAGTTGTTGCCTGACTCTTCTGCTAGGTTGGGGTGGCAGTTTATTCCAAGCATTAGGCCTGCTCCTTCGGGGGCAGGCTTTATGCCCTTATGCGCTTTTCGAATACCACAACGGAGTTCCAATGACTGAAGATAAGTTCACCAAGTGTAAGCCGGGTTCCTTCCTCGACAAGATGTACCGCGAGAAGTTCGGGCAGGTTTACATTGACTACATTGAAGTGGAAGAGCAGTGCACCTCGCGCTCCTCCACTGGGCCGGAGTTTGAGTTCGAGGATCTCGACGCATGAACTTCATGCCCCTGCTCTGCAATAAGCTGTGCATCTGCAAGTCCTCGTTCGGCTGGCTCATCATGACGCCGCTGTTCGTCTACATGTCCTCCTCTTCGGCGATGATGGGTCCGATCGTCTCCGGGTCCACCGCACTCACGATCAACGGCTGGTTGGTCACGTGGAAGTGGAAAGGCAAGCTGGTGTTCATGTGGTCCTTCACTGAACTGCTCCCCGCGGTTAAGAAGTGGATCCTTGGACCGAATACCAACGAGTTCAAGGAGACCGGGGCGTGGACCTACGCCTACCTGCCTGATGGCTCGTCGGCGATCGTCAAAGAGGGCTACCTCACCGTCCACAATCGCCGCTGGCGTAAGAGCGTTCCACATGGCCGTCTGTACGAGGTCGTTGGCTTCCCCGGTTATCTCAAGGCGCCATGCCTTCAAAGCGCCGCAGAAAAGGCCGAAGCATCCTTCAAGGCACTCGAAGAGTTGTCGGGACTGGTCAACGAACTGCAAACCGATATCAACAACTCTGCACTGAAAGCGTAACACCCTCCTTCGCAGTATCACTAAAACACAACGTATCACGGAGATAGACATGAGCAACATTGCACAGCTGACCCAGACCGTTTCCCTCGAAGTCAATGCCTACACCGATCAGGCACGACTCCAGGAGATCGCAGCCAAGCTGCGTTCGATGATGGTCCAGGACGGCCAGGATGAAGCAAACCTGACGACCCACGCTTCGTCCGACAACAAGCCGGAATATCCGACGGCTGTGATCAAGACCGAGTTCCGCTGCAAGGGTTTTCGCAACATGCTGGAGATCGACATCCAGCTCAGCGAAAGCCTGCTGACCAACAACCTGCTGATGGTGGACCACAAACGTCGCCTGCAAGCCTACGCCGCCGGTAAGGAAGCGCTGTGGGTCATCAACGAGTTGAACAAGACTCTGCTGGATGATCCGGAAAGTTCCAACCCGCAGCTGGACAAGTACATCAACCGCGGCCAGCGCATCATCCTGCGGAAAGAGTACGACGCTCACGCATTCCACCGCGAACTGGTCAAGCTGCAGGACGAAATCCTCGGCTCCCTCCCCAAGTAACTGACCCACCCTCTCAGGGCGGGGGCACAACCCGCCCTTTCCTTTGAGCAATACCCTTAACGGAGTTTCACATGACCAACGTACAGCTTACCCAGAAACTGGACTTCCCCGGCTGGCATGATGTCAATGGCATCCCCAGTGGACTGTGGGACGATCCCAACTGCGACTTCGAGTCCTACATCGAGGGTCGCTACAACTACGCCGATGTTGAGTTCCATCACCCGCAGTTCCTGCCCTACGGCGTTCGTGAACAGGCTCGTGCCGATACCAGCCTGAGCCGTGGCATGAATGAGTTCAAGACCGACCTGCGTTACGTGGTCACCAACGGCATGCTGGTGTTTGAAACCTACTACACCTACAGCGGCGCCAGCGTTGATCGGTTCCCGGCAGTTGCTGTACTGACCCCGGACGAACTACTGGTCTTCGGCGCACCTGACTGGGGCCTGTGGGCGGATCGTACTTTCACCAAGGACGATTACCTGCGCTTCAACATCGCCAAGCTGCGTCTGTCGTTGCCGCTGCTGATGCGGCACAACCTGATCATGCAAGGCGACAACAAGTACGTCTTCGCCGAGATCTATCGCTCCAACCGCTCGGCCAACACCAGCAACCGTGCAGCCACTCCGGTGCACTTGAACCGCGCTGGTGCAACGCTGACCCGCCGGCTGGCCAATGCGTTCCCGTCCATGGGGAGCTTCCTGGAACGGGGCGTGTTCTCCGCTCGCGCTTTCGAGGTGCAACCGATCCTCGATGAACTCACCGGTATGCACAAAGACCTGGAGTTCGGCCACCTGATGCATCGTGGCAAGTACGCTCGGATGAATGCCAAGTTGATCGATCTGTACGGCAAGATCAACCAGACCATCCGGCTCAACCGTGGCGAAGAGCCGCCGCAGGTGCTGTACGACATGATCAAGCAGTACAGCATTGAGGCCGCCTCAGTGGCCCGTGAAGACATTCGCCGGTTCGGTCGCACGCGCGATACGGGTTACCTGTCAGTGCTGCCCAAGTAAGCAGTCATAGCGCCCTAGCCCTTCGGGGCTAGGGCAACTCTCCAAGCCTTTTCTTTTTTGTTGTCATGCTATGACAATGGGAGAACTGTATATGGTCACAGCAATTGGAATTGGCGTCAGGCTGGGCAAAATGGTTGCCTGGTTCATCAAGGGCGGCTGGAAGAAGATCATTGCGCTGATGATCTTGGCTCTGATCGCATACGGTATCGTCATGGGGGTCATGCGTGTCTATGACCACATCTACGACCGTGGTGCGGCGGCACAGTTCAAGCTGGACACGGCCGATCTGACCAAGACCAAAAAGGAACTGGCAGACAAGACCGAAGAACTGCGCAAGTTCAAAGAGGACTACCGACTTTGGATCGAAGCCGGTGATCGTGTCTCTGGTGAAGTCGACGTGGGACAAAAGGAGCTGATGGCCGAATTGCGCCTGAAGCTGTTGGCGTCTGAACAGAAGGTCAAGGAAAAGGAACTGTTGATCAATGAAATCCGCAAACAAATTGGCGCTGAAGACGACGTTGCTAGTGCTGGTACTGCTGGCCTTGCTCGGTTGTACAACCAATCGCTCGAAAAGCCCAAGCCCGCAGCAAAACCTGCCGCAAGTAACCGATGAGATGATGAAGGAGCGTCCTGAGCTGAAGGAGGCTCCGGTCGGCAGCAAAGGGCGCGAACCCAAGCTCAGCGATATCGCGGCAGTGATGCTCCCCAACAACGCCGAAGCAGTGGCGCGTGGGGAAGTCATCGAAGCCTGGCAGCACTGGTACAGGACCAACCGTGCAATCATCGAGGCGGCATTTGCCAAGTATGGCATCAAACCGCCGGTCCTTACCGAAGACAAGACGAGCAAGTAATGAGCGATTTCGAAAACGAGTTTGCAGCCGTTGAGGCTGAAGCTCAGGCACTGGTCAGCAAGCAGGAAATCTTCACCTTCAGTCCTGCCGAGATCTTTGCCAATACCCGTGAAGCCAAGTACGCAATCGGCGATGATGCCTGGATGGGTATCTTCATGGGCAACGCAAAGCCCAAGCCTGAAGACAAGCCCGATGGCGCCGTCGAGGTGGTTATCGTTGGTGTGGTCAACTTCCACAACAGCGTGGCCTACCGCGTGGGTTACCGTGGTGATGATGGAATGATCCGGTTCGACAACGACCTGATCGACGAAGAAGACCTGTACGACGACCCGATGTATCTGGACCGTCCCAGGCAGACTCCGGAACGAGGCAAGCGCCCGGCGTTGTTCATCGTCAAGTAGCCAGCTAGGCAGGGGGCTTCGGCCTCCTGCTCTATGCTGTCAAAAAAGAAATCCGGGGTCAGTGGTATGTAGAAACCTTCACTCACTTTGGAAGAGCAAGTCCAATGTCCGAATTCACGCATCACCAGAAAACCGTCATCGTCCAGGGTCTGTTGATCCTGTTGGAAGCAGAGCCGGCAGAGTTGCTGGAAGAAGTGCTGGCGCTCATCAGCTTCAAGGAAGGCGAGGTGACCGATCCGGAGCCGATCTGGATCCACGACATGTTCCTCGTGCGAAACAACGCGATCGAGCTGATCACCAAGTTCATGTCCGAGCGCGGACTGAGTCGGACGACCACGCCCGAGCGCATCCGCAATTCGACCCTCTATGGTCACCTGGCAGGTAAGAACGGTTTCTCCCTTTCCGTGCCCGCTGGACAGGAAATCAATGTCAAGCTCGACCAGGACTCTGGTCCGATCGAACGGGACTTCCTGCTGCGCGCTGTTGTGCCGGGGTTCCGTGATGGTACGGTCGAGAGCGAGTTCGACATCACCCAGGACGTCCCCAATTACCTGATCTCCGGCGCGGTGCCGAGGGCGCCGAAAGTCGACCTGAATCACGGTATCACCACCTTCTCCATCGGTGATGGAATCCTGGCACGCATGCACCAGTCCGGCAAGTACGGTTACCAGCGTCTGGTCGATGCGAACACGCCCACGGAACTGCCCGCACAGTCCAACGACCAGCATATCTTCAACATCCTGTACCCGATGACGAAGATCAATACCACGATGGCGCTGCAGGGCGAAATCGAACGCTTCCTGTTCATCGATGACCAGACCCTGGGTAACAACGGTCCGCTGCTGTCGCGCGCCGGTATCCCGCGGCCGACCCGTACTGATGCCATCGAGTACATGGTGCATGCGCTGGCCACCAAGCTGCGTACCCGCATCGTCATCGAGAACTACGATCTGAAGTGGGAACGCCTGTCGGCCTACTGCCACTGCACCCGTGAAGTTCACCTGAAGTACAACGAAGAGACCAAGCGCTGGGTAGTCGGCCCGACCGTCACCTTCCACGACGACCCGACGCTGGAACTGACGCCCGACCGCGCAGCCAATCTGGTTCTGGACATGGCAAGCATCGAAGTAGCTCCGTACCCCCACGATCACCCGTTCATGGATCTGTCGTTGCGAGAAGTGCTGGCGGTGGCTAGCGTGGACGACAGTATCGGCGTGCTGGCCTGGGGTCCGCGTACCCTGAGCGAGCCCAACAGCGCCCTGCTGCGAAACTCCAGCGACACCATCTTGCGCAACCTCATCGAGCGCAGCCGCTTCTAACTCAACGACCAAGGGATTCACCATGAACGCCGACAACAGCAACCAACCCATGTCCCCCAAGATCACAGCTGACGCGATGCATCTCACCATCGCCTCCAAGCTGTTCGAGCAGGTCTACAGCGTCAACGAGCTGGCCGGCAATGCACGCAAGCAGGGTCATCGCGCTGCCAAGCACCAGATGGATATCATCGATCTGGAAGTGGACGAACTGCGCGATGGCATCGCCACCAACGACCTGCACGAAATCATCGACGGCGTCGGCGATGGCCTGTTCACCATCATTGGCCTGGCTGGTCGTTACGGCTTCGACGCTTCCGAAGTGCTGCGCCGGGTGAACGAGAGCCAGTTCTCCAAGTTCGACAAGAACACCGACGACCTGCTGGACACCCGTACCAAGTACACCCGCCTGGGCGTGGAAACCTTCTTCATCAAGAAGGAATACCAGGGCGAGACCGTCTACGTCACCAAGGTCACCGAAACCGTCACCGGCACCGACGGCAAGGTCTACCTGAAGGGCAAGTGGCTGAAGTCGGTCAACTTCAAGGAACCGCGCTTTGATGACATGATCGAGCAGATCATCAAGCAGGAACTGAAGCTGCGCTGCCCGGTCGAACCCAACGGTGCCTCCCCGGTCTCGGAATGGCCGGTCACGCTGAAGTCGTACCTGACCAAGCTGGACACCGAAAAGCAGCAGTACATGCTGCGCGAGGCCGGCTTCTTCCTCGGCGAAGAAGGGGTTATCATCGACCAGCTGGCCGAATGGGCTGCCGCCGAAGCTGCCGAAAAAGCCCGCGGTGAAAACGGTGTCTTCCTGAGCGAAGAACAGATGACGGAAGTGCCCAAGGTCTAAGGCGAACGGCATAGAGGGAGAGCCCGCCAGCTCTCCCTCTAAATGTCACGCGACCAGACGGTCAATCGGCACTTCATTGATGTAACGGTCCGCGTCGTCCCGCTTGGGGAAGCGCGCCAACATCGTACCGCTTTCGGTGTTGATCACATGGAAGGGATACTTGTCCCCTTCCACTTCTTTTACATGGGCCAGATCGGCGCGAGTCTTCTCCGCCGTCTGTACCTCCTTTTTGCCTTTCATTGCCTTAGCCTGGTTTGGTGGGGAGTGAAGGTGCGGAGTAAACATGAATACAACCCTCAATAACTATAGCCGTGAACGCGGTGATGTGGCAGCCAACCAGATGCTGCTCATGATCGTGGATCTGGTCCTGACCCACGACGTTCCGGTCGAAGCGCGAGTGGATTACGGCAACATGCCGCCCACCGCTGATCCCTTCACCACGGAGCTTTTCTCCAACCCGACCATGCAAGGTGCTCTGGTTGTCCCGGAGCTGGTGACCTTCAAGAAGCCGCCGGCTGGTGCCGCAGCTGCTGAAGTGGACATGCTGCTGGAGAACAAGAACTTCAACGGTGGCAGCTACAAGATCCTGAAGGACGGCATCGAGCCCTTCTTCCGCAATGTGGCCTGGGGTTCGTTCACCTTCAACTTCGAACTGATCGAAGCCACGTTCAAGGAACGCAGCGAAGCCGATCAGCGCCAGATGATGGCCGAACTGACCATGGCGCTGCAGGTGTTCGTCCACAAGGAAAACTCCCCCGGCGATATCGAAGAAGGTGATCTGGTCGTCCTGCCCAAGGGCATCGGCGGCACCAAGATCCAGCACCCCATCCACGCCATCGTGAAGGAAGTGCTGAGCAAGCCGTTCCAGCCGCCGGGTTCGCCCGACCGTCACAACCTCGTGCTGCTGACCATGGATGCCCTGGGTCGGCCGTTCCTGATGTACTCCAACCGCAACCACGCCGAACTGGTGTTGAAAGGTAAGCGCTGATGTACGGATTTGATCTGAGCACTGAACTGGCCGGTCACGCCGATCTGCAGATGTGGCAGGTCAAACAGTGGAAGGACGCAGGCATTGCCCTGCCTACCTCCACCGCCATGACGCGTGAACGTGGCGAAGAACCTGTACCCGTCATCGCAGGCATCCGTGAAATCGGCCTGGTGCAGAAGAACGCCCCCGCTATCAAGGTCACCCTGATGGACGGCACCTCCTTCGTCTGTGGCGAGTCGCAGGAGTTCTACGATGGTGATCGCTGGGTCAAGCCCGGCGCTGGTATCGTACTGATGGCCTACGGTCGTCATGCAGGTGGCTCCCGCGACAGCTGGCCGGTGGAGATCGACTCGGTCACTGAAGGTCTGGTGGTCGACCTGTATCAGCCCAGCATCTACGGCCGTGACAATGTCGTGCTGGCCAATCGACTGGTTGCTCGCCTGCCTCTGCCGGCTAACCTGAAGGGTGTGATTGCCGACCTTGCGGTGGGTGCGTGAGCGCCAGCTAATATATGACGCCGCAGTTTGCTGCGGCGGATTTTAGCCCTCAAGGAACCCCTTTCAATGAAGACTCTGCAGCAGCGTGTTGCACGTGAGAAGCTGGAACAGGCAGTCGCCGACTCCGCCCAGCTGATCCACGTTGACCGCTCCGTCCGTCGTATCCTCCCGGCCATGGAGTCGGTGGGTGCACAGCTGAAGAAGAACGGCGGCAAGTCCCCGTTCCTGGCCATCGCCCTGCGCGCTGGCGCTCGTGAACTCCTGCCCCTGAACAAGGCACCGGCCATGGAGTCCTTCGAGGACACCGAGGGTCTGCAGGGAGTCAGCGACGAGATCGTCGAACGCCTGAACGTGATGGGTCCGCAGGTCGCCGTGGAATCGGCCCGTGCCCAGAACCTGATCGCCGGCCTGAACTACCAGCTCACCACCGAATCGTTCGAAGAGGAAGTGGCCGAGGGTATCCCGGTCGACGAAGACGGCGACGAAGACGAAACGCTCTACGCCGACGACGGTGCTACCGAAGCCGATGCCGCTGCCGCTGCTGAAGAAGAAGCGGAACTGTCGGCGGCCGAGGACGAGACTGAAGTCTCCACCGAAGAGCTGATGGAAGAAGAAGAAGCCATCATCGAAACCGGCGAGCGTGAATCCGAAGCCGAAGCGGCCAACGACACCCTGAACGAATTCCAGGGCGCCGTGGAAACCGTCAACGAAGAAGGCGGCTTCGCTGATGAAGCTGCGGTGGAAGAAGCCGAAGTCGCGCTGGAAGCCATCGCTGCGATGTACAACACCCCGGCCGTCAAGCTGAGCTTCGAGAAGGCTGACAACGGCAAGCTGCTGGTGTCCACCGAAGCCATCGACCAGATGCGCGGCAACCTGGTGATCTCCCAGGAAAACATCGCCAAGCGTGCACTGGCTGCCCTGATCCGTCGTGACGTGGCGTTCTACAACGCCATCGAAACCGGTGCGTTCATGCTGGGCCGCCTGATGAAGAAGGTCGCCGACACCCCGTCCCAGCGTCAGCCGCGCAAGGTCGAAGTCGTCGTCAACATGTCCTCGCTGCACCGCAACGGCGAACTGCCGACGGACCTGGCCGGTCACCTGATCGGTTACGCCCAGCTGGCCGAATACGTCACCGGTCGTTTCGTGGACGTGGCCAAGGACGCCTACCAGACCAACATCGGCCTGGTCAGTGGCCTGAACCGCATCACCGACGTCGAGTTCCAGCGTCGCTGGGCTGGCCTGCCGTCCAAGTGGCGTGACCCGCGTTCTGCCCTGACCGAAGCGCAGATGCAGTACCCGATCCCGGGCGGTCGCCGCATGTTCGAGAACAAGTCCACGACCTACGACGGCACGGATCGTACGACCCAGTTCCTGGACAAGTACGCCAGCTTCAACATCCCCACCCGGATGTTCGAAGACTCCGACGGCACCCGCGTGGGTCGCATCCTCGTCCCGGTGCTGCCGCCGGAGAAGATCGGTGCGATCACCCGTGCGTTCCTGAAGGTCGCGCAGGGCTTCAGTCGCAAGCGCTCGGCGATGGAATACCTGAAGACCTACGTCCTGGGTCCGGCCGGTGTTGCCATCTTCAACACCGCAGTGCATGCGCTGTCCACCCCGGGCTTCCAGGGTGACCGCGACCAGCGCTTCTACGTGAAACGTGCACTGAAGCTGAGCAGCGAGATGCGTTACCGCGTCACGACTGACAACATGCGGATGTTCAAGTTCATCCTGTACTCGTACAACGTGATGGCCCGCAAGATGCTCAAGCAGTACAGCTGATTCGTCAGCGACATACGGAGGGGGCACTCGCCCCCTCCGCTATGCCGTAAACGTCCCCAATCTTATGGCAGGGGAGAACCCGCCATAATCGACAGACCCGATAGGAACTCTGACATGGGGATGAACCACAAAGACCCCTTGGGTGATCTCGTGGAACAGCTGCGTCAATACCAGCAGTCGCCAATCACGGCGCTGAAGGCATTGCAGCCGGAGATCATCTACCTCGCCGAGGAAACACTTATCGACGGGGAGGGTCAACCCAACCGCGACGCCATTGCAATGCTTCGCAAGCATGGCTTCGACGTCGGTCCACATGCGACTGACAAAGGCGACTGGCTTCAAGGTGCAATCCAAACTCGTAATGGCTTGATCCTTTTCGGATGAGGCTTGAGATATGGACGAAGTAACCGAAGATAACAAAGATGTGTCCGAGGCGCTGCTACAGGCGCAGCACGAAGCGAATTGTAAGTTCGCTGACATGCTGACACATGCCCTTACGGGCGAATGTGGCTGAGCATTGGGGGAGGAGCTTCGGCTCTTCCCTTATGCCGCATCCCAGCGTATTTCAAACCTACACTATCGAACTGAGTATTACCTAACGCATCAATCCAATCTATTGTAACAGTGGAGAAAGACGTGAATAAGCGTAGTGAAAACCAGAATGAAAACGTCACGGTCGCCCAGAAGAAGTTCGATGCTACCCGCGCGCTTCTGAGGGAAGGTCTTACCAACGGCCAAGTGTCAGGCACAATGATCGACACTATCTTCGAAGCCATCGAAAAGTACAAGATCGATGTGACCGAACCCCCGACCGACCGATCCGTAGTGAGGATTGCCTTCTGGGGCGTGGTCTTCTACTACGAGGTGCCGGCCGTAGATGCCTTGTACGAATCCGTGATACAGCACTGGCCGGAAGCTGCCCCGCAGCTGCAGGAGATCAAGTGATGAACCCGCCCAAGATCAACTCGCACATCGGTACTGCGGGCTTTGTTATCGAAGGCCTGTACAACTGGATCTTCGCCATGGGCGGCTCGCCCCATATCTGCATCGTCGCCGACTGGGAAGGCAATCAGCTTCCCGCCGATCTTCCCGTGCAGACCCAGCAGATTGCTAACGATGACGATGACCGCATCATCGAACTGCCGACCATCATCCTGAACATCGGTGACAAGGCTACGCGCGGTCTGACCTTCTACCGCGGCAAAGAATCCAAGAGCACCCACGATCCTGTCACCCACCTGCTGTTCTCTGCTCGCAGTAATGGCGTGCACTTCGATGCCACCATCGATGTCAACTCGATCCTGTCGGCGTTCATGCTGGAAGAATCTGGCAGGGGTATGTCGCTGGGCAACAACTCGGCACTGGAAGAGTACGTCTCCAAGCTGGTCTCGGGCACGTCCGCCGAAGCACCCGTTCCTGTCGCCCCCAAACCCACTGGTCGTCCGACTCTGTCGGTCGTCAAGTAAGGAATCGCAATGGACAGTCAATACGACTTCCGGCAAGTGAGTGACGTAGAGTTCCTCAACCTGATGGCAGAACGCGGCATCAACTCCATCCACCACGAAGACCGCGGGATGCTTGTCTACCTGCGTGAGTGCGATGAAGGTGATCGCTACAGCGAGGTGGAACTGCGTGCTGTGGTCTACCTCCCCACCGAACAGGTGGTGGGGCTGATCCTGATCGTGGCTGAAGTTGACTGGGGAATCTACCTTGCGGACTTCGCTTTCCGCGATAACCACAACTCCCCCGAGCTGTTGCATGGCGTGGGTGATTTCATCCGCTCTGTGACGCCTCAGCATCGTCGTGTCTTTGCCGACTACGAACCGCACGAAAAGCCGATGTGGGATGAACTTCAGATCCCGAGTCTGGAAGACTTCCGCACCGGCGTCCAACGAACTCAGTGGTGACTTATGTTCAACCGTCCCCGCAATAACCGCACTGGACCAAATCCAGCCGAGCAGCGCTACAACTATCAGCGCGAAGCGTTCGACCGGACCAACAACCGGCCCAACCCTCCGCCACCGGCAGATCAGGATGATGATATCGAGGCGGCGTACAGGAAGTACAACTCCAAGCGTCCCGTCGCATCATCGGGGATGGAGGACGAAAACAAGGCCCGCTTTCTCTACAGCTTCCTGAAAGTGCAGGACGGCAAAATGGGGATGCTGTTCGATCGCGGCCTGGTGGTGCGCACTGCACATCCGACCATCCTGCATCTGCCGGAGCACCTGCTCTGCAATGAGAAGGAAGCTGCTGCAGTGGCTATGTTGTTGCAGCGCCTGTGCGGGTTCTTTGTTGAACCCAGTCTGCCTCACGGGTACGGCCACACCAAAACGTTCTACGTGTACACCAATCAGTCCAGGTTGTTCAATGGGCGGGCTGGACACGCGCACCCCAACCCCTTTGCCATCATCCTGCCGGATGGATGGCTGACACGTCTCAAGAAGGCATGAACATGGATCCACAAGTAATTGCAAGGGCGTGCCAGCACGGCATCCTCAACGACGTCGCCATCCGTGAACTGTGCACCATGCCGACCAAGCTCACCAACGAATGGCGTCCGATGATTGCCCCGTTCGAGCCGAGCCTGATCCGTACCGTGGGTATCGCCGAAGAAGAGGTCAAGCGGATCTTCGACGAAGAGAACCGGCAGTTTGCCATCGACCCGAATCACGTCAGTCGCGAAGCGATCAAGCTCCGTAGCGGCGCACCTGGTTACCAGCAGCACAAGGTGATCTCCTACGGCACGACCAGCTACGGCTACGATGTGACGCTGGATGAAGTCGGCTTCAAGATCTTCTCCGGTCTGAACGTCACCGAGATCGACCCGATGGACTTCGACGAAGCCTGTCTGGTTGACGCCGTGGTCCGTGTCAATCCGAAGAACGGCCTGAAGTACATCTTGCTCCCGCCGCACAGCTACGGCCTGGGTGTGACGCGTGAGTACTTCTTCATGCCCCGTGACACCGTGTCGCTGTGCATCGGCAAGAGCACCTACGCTCGCGCTGGTGTGCTGATCAACGCCACGCCGATCGAGCCGGGCTTCGAAGGAAATGTGGTGATCGAAGTCGCTAACCTGACCCCGATCCCCGCACGTGTCTACCTGAACTCCGGCATCGCCCAGTTCCTGTTCTTCCGTGGCGAGGAAGAGTGCGAAGTCAGCTACGCCGATCGCGGTGGCAAGTACCAAGGTCAGCGCGGCGTGCC